>Ga0256405_10000231_pt1 | contig 189830 bp, 163 predicted proteins | sample RumenRJG_02DNA_FD_189096 | JGI IMG/M metagenome (GOLD analysis project Ga0256405, IMG submission 189096) | Bovine rumen microbial communities from Lethbridge, Alberta, Canada - RJG_02 | ecosystem: Host-associated > Mammals > Digestive system > Stomach > Rumen | place: Canada: Alberta... | reverse complement strand
TTAACGTGGTAAGCGAGCTACAGTCGGTTGCAGGCCGCAGCGACGTAATTGTTACAACGAAAGATTCTGTTTTTATTTTTGAGCTTAAGATGGACAGGGGGCGCAGCTTTGAGGAAGTTGCAGAAGACGCGTTGACCCAGATTGACGCAAACGGATATGCAGAGCGCTTTACCGTAAGCGGAAAGTCAATGTTCAAGGTTGGAGTTGTCTTTTCCAGTGACGGCAAGGGTATGGTCGGCTGGAAGTATTGAGCACCTTTACTGATAGGATTACGAAAAATTTTTCAATATAAAAGGCAAGGGTCTAGCAAATCCATGAACCCACGACTTAAGAAGGCTTGCCCCCCGCACCCATGAATGCAGGGACGGCAAGGACGTTTTTTGACATTACAAGGAATTGCGCCTCAAACGTGCTTCATGGAACTTTGAGCCGCGGAGGAAAGATATTCCAAGAATCGCTGGAGTGTCTTTCCCTGGCGGGGCAATATTTGGTTCTGTAAAAAAAGACGCCTTAGTCCCAGCAAATGCCGGTTTGTTCCATTACGCGGGGAATAATCCTGTACGCTATATAGACCCGGATGGGAAGAAAATAGTATTTTGTAAAAGTGCTACAGCCGAACAAATAAAATCATACGAAACCGCAGTTTTTTATCTAAAACAATCTGCTAGGGCAAAAGAATTAATAGAAAAACTTGAAGGAGCTCCAGAAGTTTTTACTATAGATTTTATAGAAAGCACTAATGAGAGATATGATTGGGATTCAAAAACAATAAAATGGAATCCAAAAAACGGTCTTATTGTAAAATCTGAGGAAAAATCTTCTGGGGTAACAGGCGGATTGCAATCTCCAGCCTTGGGTCTTGCTCACGAAATGGGACATGCAGAACAAGATATTTTGGGAACTTTTAACAAATATTCAGATGAAACAGAATGCGAAAGAGATAATTTGGATAGGAATGAAATAATTATCGCTAATGAATTAAATGAGCCTGTAAGACAAAATTATAAAGATTGCGTGGACTTTATAACTGTTCCAGAGGTAAATATGTCTTTTAAAGTGAAAAAAATCGAGGAAAATTAAATGAGAGTTAAAATTTGCTTATTGTGTTTGTTTTTAATAATTGTGCGCTGTAATTTTTTAAATTCACAGAATGTATTACAAAATACTTCTCTAGAACATTATGATGAGATAAGAGTTTACGGTCTTCCTAAATATATTTCTACAAGGGCTCCTGTGACACTAGAAAATATATCTAATAAAATGTGTCTGTGGCGAATAAATAGGGAATATGATTATTTAAAAACCATCGATACAGCGACAGTGGCATTTTTTGAACGCATTCGTTCCGAAAATGATGGCTTTATAAGAATTCGTATAGATTTTTTATATGAGAACAAAATAGTAATGCAATATGGCATTGATAAAAGGTCTTATGATGAAGCTATGTCGTATATACAAACTTTACTTTCAACAGATTAAAGAAAACGTTAAAATTTGGAAGTGTCAGTGGTGGTGTTTGGAAGACATGGACGATTATAATAGGGGGGCGGCTTATAGACAATGATGAACAGGGTATTATACAGGTGGGCTTGAATCACCATACGCTACCCATAGCGTTCCTGCAGCTGCCCAAAAAACACCCGTTTCCTCCGACATATAGGTATTTGTATACCCATAGATAAAAAGCGGGGGACAAAATGCTTTGTCAAATAGTACTAAAGCAAAAATACGAAAGCGAGGTATTTGCTAATTGGCATTCAGGATTTTGCTAAAAATCGATGGAAGAACTATATAAAATCTAATAGTGATTTACGACAATAGTTTTTACTGTTGTTGGTATGGAGAAAATCCCACTGTTTGCAAAAATCACTGGATGACATGAAAGCAAATAAAGATATCGGGTAAAAAAACAAAAAGACATAAAGTTCGTAGAGAAATATTTCTAAAACATCTTATCCAGTTTAAAAACTCCGTAAATCATGCTATACTGCCTAAATGAAAAAGCGAAGAATTTTTCCATTACTTTTGCCTTTGTTGGCAGGAGCAGCATTTTTTATTGTGTCATGCGTTTCTGCTCCAGAGCCAAAGCTTCCTCCAAAAAAGACTGATGAAAAAACACTAAGGACAGCTGTTCAAAAAATGTCTACGCGCCAGCTTGCAGGGCAGATGATTGTCTGCGGTTTTACAGGTACGGAGCTTTCCCCGGAATTTAAGGCCTTTCTAAAAAAATATTGTGTTTCCAACGTTATTTTGTTTTCTGACAACATGCGAAGTGTAGAGCAGACAAGGCGGGTCTGTAGGGAAATTCAGGCAATTGTAAAAGAGAACACAGGTTTTGAAGCCTTTATCTGCACAGACCAGGAGGGCGGAAAAATTGTGCGCTTGCCACAGGAACTCCTTTCGCTAAAAGGGGCATCTTATTATTCAAAGAACAAAATTCCGGCAGAAGTCTTTAAGGTTGGCGAGCTTACTGCAAAACAGCTGCGTCTTTGCGGAATAAACGTTGACTTTGCGCCTGTTATGGACATTAACTCAAACCCCAAGAATCCAATAATCGGTGAGCGTTCTTATGGAAGCAAGGCCAGTACCGTTGTTGAATACGGCTTGCAGATGGCATCCGGTTTGCAGAGCGGCGGCGTTGTTTGCGCGGTAAAGCATTTTCCCGGCCACGGAGACACCGACACGGATTCCCACCTGGCCCTTCCCCGCGTGAACAAAAGCCATGCTCAGCTAAAGCAGTTTGAGCTTGTGCCATTTAAAGCTGCGGTAGAGGCAAAAATCCCAGTTGTAATGACGGCACATATCATGTTCCCCAAGATTGATTCAAAATATCCTGCTACAATGTCCCACAAAATTTTAACTGGAATACTTAGGCAGGATTTGGGCTTTGACGGAATAATCATAACTGATGATTTGGAAATGGCCGCCATAAGAAAAAATTTTGGCATTGTAAACGGAGCTCTTTCTGCAATAAATGCCGGGGCAGACATGGTTTGCATTTCCGTGTATTCAGACGGAGCTGGCCAAATATGCGATGCCTTTGTAAAAGGTTTGACCCGCCCACGCTTGGAAGAATCCGTTCTAAGAATCTTAAAGGCAAAAGCTTCCGTTTGCGGAAACACCCAGGACAATTATTCTTCAAAAGAAGTTGCATCCTTAATAAAAGAATACAATTCTTTGATGAAAAAGTTCTGGTAGTCTAAAATAAATAGATGCTGAATCAAGTTCAGCATGACGGGGTGAGGTGGGAAGCAGGCGTTGCGGGCGGCGTTTGAGCCCGCAGAGAGGGTAGCGGAAAAGGCAACAAAGCGGAGCAAATGACAGAAGCGGCTTGTTGTAAGAATGTGTATTTTATATTGCTACAGACCCTGAATCAAGTTCAGGGTGACGGTCTCTTGTTTTATCAGCTTGCCGCTTTTGGCATTTGTGGAGCGACTTGCCTTTGGAGCGAGGGGGAAACTTCCCCCTCCTTGAGAAAGCCCTTGTTTATATAAGAAAAAAACATTACTATTGTAAAAAATTATTTTGGGAGTGGTGAATGAAACCATTATACGAAGTTGGTCAGCAGATAGAGACAAAAATTGTTGCAATAACAGACGACACGATTTTTCTTGACCTTGGACTTAAGAGCGAAGGTATTCTTAACAAGGCCGAGCTTACTGATGAAAATGGAAATTGCTCAGTAAAAGAGGGCGATTCAATAAAAGTGTATTTCCTTAGCGGAAAAAACGAAGAACTTACTTTTACAACCAAGCTTAGCGGAAAGGATGCAGGAAAAGAAGTCCTTGAAAATGCCTATAAGAATTCAATTCCGGTGGAAGGCCATGTTACAAAAGAAATTAAGGGCGGCTTTGAGGTAATGATTGGTTCAACCCGCGCATTCTGCCCCTATTCACAGATGGGCTACCGCACCCGCAAAGAACCTGCCGAATACGTTGGCCAGCATCTTACATTCAAGATTCAGGAATACAAGAATGACGGAAAGAACGTTGTTGTTTCCAACCGCATGATTCTTGAGCAGCAGGCTAATGAACAGCTGAACAAACTTGCATCAGAGCTTAAGGTTGGCATGACAGTTACAGGTACAGTAAAGTCTCTGGAAAGCTACGGTGCCTTTGTTGACGTTAACGGATTCCAGGCCCTGCTTCCTATCAGCGAAATTAGCCGTGAGCGCGTAAACGACATTCACGACAAGCTTACGGTTGGCCAGGAAGTTACCGCAAAGATTATAAAGGCTGACTGGGCACACGAAAAAATGTCCCTTAGCACAAAGGAACTGGAAGCAGATCCTTGGGACGGTTTGGACAAGCAGTTTCCCGCAGGTACAAAGCTTGACGGAGAGGTTAGCCGCGTTGCAGACTTTGGCCTTTTTGTAAAAGTTGCACCCGGAATTGATGGCCTTGTTCACATTTCTAAGCTTCCGGTTGAGCGCAACACCAATTTGCGCAAGGTTTACAAGAGTGGCGACAAGATGCCCGTTATTGTGGAAAAGGTTGACGTTGAAGAAAAGAGGATTTCCCTTACGCCTGTTGTTAGCAACGAAGAGCAGGACAATGCCAACGAATATCTTTCAAAGCATAGCAGCGACGACGGCGAAACATACAATCCTTTTGCGGCTCTGCTAAAGAAATAGAATCCATCTCTGCAAGTTTGCAAGCAATGGAAGGCTGTGTCCAAGTTTGGATGCGGCCTTTTTTTTGCGGCGCTTCCTTTTAGGACTCTGTATTTTTTCTGCTGCCAGACACTTCTTGTGTGTGGCGCTTGCGGGGTTCCGCGGGTCCCTTCCCGCTCCATTGCTAGCGCAACGAGTTGCAAGCAACTCGCCCCTCCAGTGCCTGCCGCGCTTTTTTATGCTAAGGGATCCTTTCTAGCAGCAATTTTTATCATCAGAATATTTTATTGCATTAAGTCAGGAAGTTCTTTTCCGTCAAGGATTTTTCTAACAAGAACTCCGTCTTTATAAACCAGCTTTAGCGAAAAAAACGGTGCTCCTTCTGCCAAAAGCCTTAAAAAGATTTTGTCCCCTTCCCAAAGGTTCAGCGAGGAAATTTCTGATTTTTTTACCCATTCAAGATCCCCTTCATCGCAGGGGCAAAGCTTGCCGGTAAAATTTGAGCTTGTAAAAAGGTGCATGTATTCAGCAGGATGGTCATCAGAAACAAAAGTAACTATTCCGCGGAAGCTCCAGTCATTTAGCGTAAGGCCTGTTTCTTCTTTTACTTCGCGCAGGAGGCATTCTTCTGGAGACTCATTGCCTTCAAAGTGGCCGCCAACTCCTATCCACTTGTCATGGTTTTCGTCATTGGCCTTTACGGTGCGGTGCAGCATAAGGTAGCTGTCGTTTTCTTCTATATAACAAAGGGTTGTAAGCTGGCTTTTCATTTTATTTTGCTGGCGGGACAAATTCCCTTATTCTGTAGTTAACACCCAGTTCCTTGCAGAGGCGGGCGCACTTTTCTTCATCCTGCTCGGTGATTGTAGTGTGGACGGTTGTCATGGTAACGTCTGGAACATATTTTTTACATTCCCTTGCAAATTCCAGCATTGCCGGGTAGGCCTTTTCCTTAAAGATTGGGCGGATTCGTTCAAGATAAATTTCTTCGCTGCTGGAATTCAGACTGATTGAGACTGCATCGAACAAGCCCTTAAAAAGAGGGGCAATGTCTTTTTTGTTTATCAGTGAGCCAAGGCCATTGGTGTTAAGGCGGGTTGGCAGGGCGTAAGTTTCCTTTACAAAGCGGGCTGTTTGCAAAAGGGTTTCCAAAGCTTCGGTTGGTTCTCCAAAGCCACAGAATACAACTTCCGTGTAGCGTGTCATATCTTCTTTGGCAAAGGCAGCCTTTACTTCTTCAAAAGAAGGCTCGTGTTCAAGCCAAAGGGAATCTGGTTCATCATACACCTTGTCGGCATTGTTCCTGATGCAAAAAGTACAGGCGCAGGGGCAGCGGTTTGTAAGGTTTACGTAAAGCCCTGTTTTTACAGGGTAAAGAATTGTCATCATCTTTTGCATGGCAATATAATATGCACTTTTTGCAAAAAATACAACTTGTACGGATTGTGCAAATAATATAATATTTGCTCTAGAGAGGAATTTGATGAAGACTATCAGGTTTGCAGCTGCTTTGGCTGCGTGTGCAGTAATATTTTTTTGCTTTGGCTCATGTGCAAAGAGGTCTCTTGACGAACAGGGCATTCATCTTTTTATGGTAAGCGTGCCAGGCGGTGTCCTTTATATGGGAAATGATTCCGGTGAAGAGAATGAGGTCCCGGTTCATACGGTAATTCTTAGCGGCTTTGAGATGAGCAAAAACGAAATATCAGTGGAACTTTACAAAAAGATTATGAAAATCAAGGAAAATCCCCAGCAGGAAGATCCTCTTGTAAACGTTTCCTGGTTTGATGCAATTGAATTCTGCAACAGGCTTAGCAAAAAGGCCGGTTATAAGCCCTGCTACAAAGTGGACGGAAGCAATGTTGCCTGCGATTTTTCCGCAAACGGATTCAGGTTGCCAACTGAGGCTGAATGGGAATATGTTGCAAAGCAGGAAAAGGAACTTGTGGCTTCCGATGCAGAGCGTTTTGACAACATCAACAACGGAATTGCGGAATGGTGCTACGACTACAACGGAATGTATTCTTCCGGTGAACAGATAAATCCATCCGGCTTTGAAAGCGGAAGCGAGCGCATTTTCCGCGGAAAGGACGGTTCTGCCAGCGCAAGGGGCCATGCTGTTCCAGAAACAAAGTCAGACAGCATAAGCTTTAGGGTCTGCCGTTCAGGGGAAGAATACGGAAAAGACGTTGTCTCCATAAAGCATGAGCACGACCAGAAGATTTTTGAGGCCAACCGTGAAAAATTTGCCCCCCTGGAAAGAATGGTTACCGTTACAGGCGGAACCTTCCAGATGGGCAATGACGGAGAAAACGGAAATGAAAAGCCTGTTCACCAGGTTACCCTTAGCGACTTTGAGATGGGGGCAACGGAAGTAACCTACAAATTGTACAAGGACGTAATTGGAAGAAAATCTGGGGAATTTATAGATGGGGAAGACACTCCTGTTCAGGATGCAAGCTGGTACGATGCCATTTACTTTTGCAACAAACTAAGCCTCTTGGAAGGAAGGGTTCCCTGCTACAAGATTAACGGCGAAAGTGACCCTGCAAAGTGGGGAGAAGTTCCCTACACAAAGATAGAAGGAACAACCTACGGTGACCAGGAAGCTGCCAGCTACATGAGCGTAATCGGCAACGTTAGCATGTGGGACAGCGTAACCTGCGACTTTACCGCAGACGGTTACCGCCTGCCTACCGAAGCTGAATGGGAATTTGCAGCCCGCGGCGGTGTAAAGAACAGCAAGACAAAATACAGCGGCAGTGACAAGCTGAACGAAGTTGCAATTCACAACGGAAACTGGAAGCACAAATTTGCGCCTGTGGTGGCACAAAAAAAAGCCAATGACCTTGGCCTTTACGACATGAGCGGAAGTGCCTGGGAATGGTGCTGGGACTGGAGCAGCAACTACACCCAGGAAGCCCAGACAGACCCCCACGGACCTTCTACAGGAAAATCTCGCGTAAGAAGGGGCGGCTCTGTCTTGGACAGCGTGGACACCGTAGACTATACCGTTAGCTCCAGAAGCAGTTATGAACCCTGCTATTCAAGCAACAGCAACTATCCCTTTGAAAAGGCAGGCCTCTTTGGCTTCCGCATTGTAAGGACTTACAAATAGCGCAGGATGGACGGCATTCTAATCGGCACCAGCGGCTACGACTACCCGGAATGGAAGGGCGTTTTTTACCCTGAGGATTTAAAGCGCAAAGATTTTCTTCTATATTATTCCACGGTTTTCAATGCCCTGGAGCTGAACAGCAGCTTTTACAACATGCCTACGGCGGAGCGGCTTTGCAGTTTTTACGAGCGGTCGGAGGGCAAGTTAAATTTTAGCGTAAAGGCAAACCGGCTCCTTACCCACGAGATTGGCTTAGGCTGGCAAGGGGCAGCGGCGGATTTTAAGTTGGCACTGAATCCCCTTATGCAAAAAGAAGTCCTAAGCGCCATCCTCTTCCAGTTCCCCCAAAGCTTTCATTACACAAAGGAAAACAGAATCTACCTTGCAAAACTCATCTCCGAATTTGAAGGATTTCCAGTGGTAATAGAATTTCGCCACAGTGAATGGATCCGCGAATCAGTTTTTGAAGGGCTTGAAAAGCGTAATGCATCCATCGTCTTTTGCGACATGCCCCAGCTTAAAAACCTTACCGACGGCACTTTGACAAAGACCCCGTTCATAGGAAGCACTGCCTACATCCGCCTGCATGGCCGGAACAAAAATGCCTGGTACAATGCCACGGAAGATTCCACAAACGGAAGCGCCCGCTACTGCTACGACTATTCCGACGATGAACTTTCAAGCTTTGTCCCAATCGTAAGCAAGGCAAATCATGAAGGAAAAAAAGTGCAGATGTACTTTAACAACCACCCCAAAGGCAGCGGTGCAAAAAATGCCAGGAAGATGAGGGAACTGGTGCAGGCCTACACATAATGTGTAAAAAACAGTAAAAATATCTATAAAAATGTGTAAAAATCGATAAAAATATCATTATTTTTGTGTAAATTTTATAATAAAATCCTTTATTTTTGTGTAAAAACTTTGTATTATTCAAGTATGTATAGAAAAGCCTTGATAAAACTTGCAGAATGGAAGTCCTCTTCACGCAGAAAGCCTTTGATACTGAAAGGAGCCCGTCAGGTAGGTAAAACCTGGCTTATGAAAGAATTTGGCAGACTGAATTACGAAAAAACTTTTTATTTTTCTTTTGAAAAGGATGATGAACTTGCAAACGTTTTTGCCGCTAATAAAGATCCCGACAGAATAGTTTCACTTTTGGGAACAATAAAAAATGATAAAATCGAAAAGGAAAAGCATCTGATAATTTTTGATGAAATTCAGGAATGTCCAGATGCACTTAATTCTTTAAAATATTTTTGCGAAGATGCCAATGACTATCATGTGGTTGCCGCAGGGAGCCTTCTTGGAACATTGCTTTCAGAACCGATGAGCTATCCGGTTGGAAAAGTAAATCTTCTTGATGTTTATCCGATGGATTTTGAAGAATTCCTTGGAGCTGTAAATCCGCCGCTTTTAAAATATCTTGAAGAAACACCGCCACAAGAAATCATCGCGATTCAACATACAAAACTTATAGACCAGTATCATGATTATCTTATAGTTGGCGGCCTTCCTGAATGTGTTGCAAGCTGGGCAGAAGAAAAAAATTCTGGAACGGTTTTGCAGATTCAAAAAGAACTGCTTTCCCTGTATGAAAATGATATTGCAAAGCATAATAAAAAAGTTGATGCAGGACGTATTCTCCTGGTGTTCAAAAGTCTTGTGACTCAACTTTCAAAAGAAAACGAAAAATTTATTTACGGCTGCGTAAAACAGGGAGCCCGCGCGCGTGAATTTGAAGTGGCTATAGAATGGCTTGTAAGCGCAGGACTTGTTCTTCGCATTTATGACGTAAAAAAGAACGAGCATCCATTAAAGGCCTTTGAAGATTTTTCGAGCTTTAAGCTTTTCTTTTTTGATGTGGGATTGGCAAAATGCGCTGCACAAGTTGAAAACAAGCAGATTGTGCTTGATTCTGATTTTCAGTTCAAAGGAGTCCTCACAGAAAATTATTGTTTGCAGCAGTTTCATGCAAACCTCGGAAACGACATCCATTATTATTCACCTGCTCAAAATTACGAAGTGGATTTTCTTTTGCAGGATGAAATGCGTATAATCCCTGTTGAATGCAAGGCTGGCGGAAACGTAGCTTCTGCAAGTTTTAAGCGCTACCGCAGGGAAGAAAAGCCAGAGCTTGCAATAAGATTCTCTAAGCTGGAATACAAAGAGCAGGACGACATGATAAATTTGCCTCTGTATTTGGCAGGAAGAATCGGCCTGCTGACAAAAAACACGCCGAGTTTTCATCCAAAACACGCCGAGTTTTAAAAAATTCTCCGTACGTTTTTGGAAAAACTCCGTATGTTTTTTGGTAAAACACGCCGAGAATTTTTAGATTATAATCCCCATGCTTAAAAGAGATTCTTTTCCAACAGCCCATAAAGCCTGTCCTTTTAAATTCTCCACAAGGCTTTTGTCGCTGGCTGAATCTATTTGAATGCTTGAATTAGTGGCAGCTGCCCTTGTATTCATAAGCACACAGTAATCCGCATGCTCACGATTGAATTTTTTGTAAACTTCCAGGGCTTTTCCCCTGTCAAAAAGTCCCGTCTTCTGGTATTCGCAAATTATAGAGACATGATCGGCAATAGATTTTGCCTTTTCAACGGTTTGAAACGGATTCTGCATGGCTATAGTTTACAGGGAATGTGTGACATTTTCAATAATTTTGTCAAGAATAGTGTAAAAAATCCCTAATTGTGGTATAATACGATAGTTAGGATTAAAATTTGGGGGTATTGTATCTTGCGTGCAATTGACTTCTTCTGCGGTGGCGGAGGCATGACAAACGGACTCATTCAGGCAGGGATAGATGTCATTGCTGGGGTAGATTTGGATTCAGAAGCGAAAGGAAGAATAATAAAGTGAACTATTTAGACCTCTTTGCCGGTGCTGGTGGATTATCAGAAGGTTTTATTCGCGAAGGTTTTACTCCGATTGCTCATATTGAAATGAGTGAGGCCGCTTGCTATACGCTGAAAACCCGTGCCGCATTTCATTATTTACAGGCTCGTAATTCCTTGGATTCTTATAGATCTTATATAACAGGAAAAATTTCAAGAGCCGATTTCTATTCTACCATTCCAGAAAAACTCCTAAACTCTGTTATATGCGCAGAAATTGGCGACAGTACAATGAAGGACTTGTTTAAGCAAATTGACGAAAAGTTACAAGGTCAGCATTTGGATTTGATAATTGGAGGTCCTCCTTGCCAGGCTTATTCCTTGGTTGGACGCGCCAGAGATCCGAATGGTATGCAGGGTGATAAAAGAAACTATCTCTTTCGATATTATGCTCAATTTCTACAAAAGTATGAACCAACTTATTTTGTATTCGAAAATGTGCTTGGATTGCTAAGTGCAAAAGATAGTTCGGGAAAGAAATATTTTGATATGATGCATGATGCTTTTGAAAAATGTGGCTATAATCTCAAATATGAAATTCTTTCTGCTAGTGATTATGGGGTTTTGCAAAATAGGAAAAGAATAATCCTTGTTGGTAAAAGAACAAAAGAAGATTTTAAATTCCCATTGCCAGAAAAATGTACTCAGAATGCAAAGGTTTCTGCAGTATTTTCTGATTTACCGTCAATACATTCTGGAGAAGGTGATGTTTTTTCTTGCAGTTTGAAAAAGAAGCATGATTCTTGGCTTGATGAAACCCATGTGCGAATTTCTGAAATGCCTGTGACTTTTCATTGTTCAAGACCGAATTCCTCTCAGGATTTGGAAATTTATCGACGTGTGGTGGAATTATGGAATAAAGAACATAAACGATTAAGTTATGATGAGTTGCCTCAGAAATTAAAGACTCATAATAATACGAAATCCTTTTTAGATCGGTTTAAGGTAGTAGCATCAGATGTAACAGCATCACAAACAGTCGTAGCCCATATAGCAAAAGACGGACATTATTATATTCACCCAGATATAAATCAGAATCGTTCTATTACGCCAAGAGAAGCAGCACGCTTACAGACATTTCCAGATGACTATTTTTTTGAAAGCGTATCAGGTAAACCAAGTCGAACAGAGGCATATAAACAAATAGGAAATGCAGTTCCAGTGTTGCTTGCACAGAAGATTGCTGCAAAATTGAAGGAGGTATGGGATGAGTGATAGTGGAGTTTTTAAAATTCGTCCGGCTGGAAGACATATTCTCACGATAGGAAGAGATTTAATTCAAGATCCTTATGCAGCCGTTGTTGAACTTGTTAAAAATGCATATGATGCAGATGCGAATAAAGTAGATATTTCTTTCACAAAATATGTGACATCAATAGAAAATATAGATGGAAAGGAAATAGTTCACTATGGAATAAAAATACGCGTGTCTGATGATGGGCATGGAATGACACGCACTGTAGTAACTGATAAATGGATGGTACCTTCTACTGATGATAAGCAGATTAGAAAAATCAGTCCAAAAGGTCGTATAATGCAAGGACGAAAAGGAATCGGACGCTATGCATCAGGAATTCTCGGGAACGATTTATTTTTGGAAACTGTTGCCAACGGGGAAAAAACATCTTTGCTTGTAAATTGGGCAGATTTTGAAAATGCAGAATATCTGTCAGATGTTGACATTTTAATCGATACAGAAAAATCAAATGATTCTGTTGGTACAGCACTTTTAATGACAGGGGATGAGACATTTCTTTCTGAATGGGATGATGAGCAATTTCAAAGACTAAAGAGAGAACTAAAGAAGTTGATGACACCAATTAATGATACAAAAGTATCAAAAGATTCTGTCTTTGAAATTTATCTAACAATTAGTGGTTTTGATGGTGTCGATGAAAATGAAGTAAAAATTGAACCTTTCCCATTGTTTGATTTATTTGATTATAAAATTTCTGGAAAAGTGGGATCTAATGGAAAGGGAACATTAATCTACGAAATGCAAAAAGTGAGAAATTCGGTACCTGAGACAATTAAATTTGATTTTAACAAGCCAACAAATTGTGGAGAGGTTGTGTTTGATATACATGTTTTTGATAGAGAAAAAGAAGCCATTGAAGATCTGATTAATCGAGGATTGGTAGATGATTCTGGAGATTTTATTGGGAAACTGGATGCTAGAAATCTTCTAAATGAAAACAATGGTATTGGGGTGTATAGAAACGGTTTTAGAATCCGTCCTTTGGGAGATCCTGATTTTGATTGGCTAAAATTAAATAAAGACAGAGTTCAAAATCCTTCAAAAAAAATTGGTTCTGATCAAGTAATTGGAATTGTCAGTATTGAAAGTGAAGAAAAATCAGGATTAATTGAAAAGAGTGCTCGTGATGGATTACGAGAGAATGATGCATATTCAGCATTACAAGAACTAACAAAAGAGGTGATTTCTAAATTAGAGGAAAGACGGTTTATTTATCGAAGTAAAGCAGGAATAAGTAGAAAAACCTTAAAAATAGAAAAAGAATTTGAAAGACTTTTTTCTTTTGATAATTTGAGAAAAAATGTTAGCTCATCATTGTCTCGTGGAAAAGTAAATTCTATAACTACTTCAGAAATTATGGGAGCAATTGATGAACAGGAAAAAGAGCAAAATGCTGCAGCAAAAGCCTTAAAAGAAACTGTTGCAATTTACCAAGGTCAGGCTACAATGGGTAAAATTGTAAATGTTGTAATACATGAAGGCAGAAAACCTTTGGATTTCTTTAAAAATCAGGTACCTCTTTATAAAAAATATTTAGAACAGTATATAAATGGAAAAACAGAAAATTTATCCGTTTTGTCTGAAAAAATCAGCGGTATAGAAACAAATGCCCAAATTCTTGTTTCATTATTTAAAAAATTAGATCCTCTGGCTGCAGGAAAAAGAGGCAAACGAAAAGGTGAATGGCTAAAACAAGAAATAGAAAAAACATTCGAAGTATTTAAAACACAGCTTGAAAACTTTACATGGAAAGTAGAAATATCGCAAGATAGAGATATTCAAATATATTGTTGGTTACAAGATATTTATAGTATTTTTACAAATCTTATTGAGAATAGTATTTATTGGATCAATAAAAAAAATATAGAAAAAAAAGAAATAATAGTTTCTATTCATGTAGATGGATATGGGGTTAATTATATAGATTATAAAGACTCTGGTCCTGGAATTGAAAAGCATTTAATTGAGAGTGGAGTAATTTTTGAACCTGAATTTTCAACAAAGCCTGAGCATGGAACTGGATTGGGCTTGAGTATTGCAGGAGAAGCTGCAAGACGATGTGGTTTAGATTTGAAGGCTTTGTATTCAAATTCAGGAGCGTATTTTAGATTAGAAAGATTGGAGGAAAACTAGATGAATATTCTTCTTGTTGAAGATGACAACGAATCAGTGAAAGCATGTCAGGAATTTGCAGCACTTGATGACCGGGATATTAACATTGTAGTTGCAAATTCTTTAGATGAAGCAAAATTATGTTTAAATAAAGATATTGATACTGCAATTATTGATGTAAAACTTGGTACTGTATCGGATGCAGGGAATTCTGTAATTGATGAAATAAATACATTGAGTCTTCGAATTCCTACTGTTATTCATACGGGTACACCTGCAAATGTAACTGCAACAGCATTAAAAGTTTTCACTCGTGGAGAAAATACATACGAGGAAATATTTGATTATTTATTTGGTGTATATAATACAGGAATAACGGAATTACTTGGCAGAAAAGGAATTTTTGAAAAAAAATTAAAGATATTCTATGAAAATTGTTTCTTGAGCGATTTAGATACTTGGGTACAATATGGGAATTCTGATTCTGAAGCAACTCAAAAAGCTTTATTTAGATATGCTGTGAACAATATTTTCCAATTGATAGATAATGATTCTGATGCATATTATCCTGAAGAAGTGTATACCTATATATCTGATAATAAAAATATTTCAACGGGTAGTTTAGTTAAAAATCAACAAAATAATTTTTTCATAGTTTTATCACCAGCATGTGATTTAGCTTTAAGACAAACAGGAGATTTTAAGACAGATTCCATTCATTTGGTTGAAGTTGAAAGTATTCAAAAAATTGAAATGGAAAAATTTTCTGCAATATCATCTAACTGTAAAAATGTAGGAAAAAACAAAAATAACTTAATGAAAAGTATTTGGACTAATACAGATACCTTGTATTATCATTGGCTGCCAAAAACAAATTTATTTGAAGGAGGTGTGATAAATTTTAGAAAAATCCTTACAATAAGGAAGGATGAATTGACAAATTATTCAATTCTAAATATTCGTGTGTCACCCTACTTTTGTAGGGATATTGTATCAAGATTTTCTTCCTATTATGCTCGTCAAGGGCAACCTGAAATTATTTATGAGAAATATATGTATCAGGAAAACAAATGAATGTCTTATAAAAAATGCTTAGATTGAATACCATTTTTAATACAGGAAAAAAATAATGTCCGCACAAAAGACAAATTACAGTGAATTAGCACAATATATACCCCAGAACGGAAACGAAGAAAACTACGCTTTGCTTACTCATTATTTGATGATGCGTGATGGGGAAGCAAAAAACGCGAAAAGAACGGAATTGATTCAGCAATTCGGATTTGAGGAAGAAAAATTGGACTCTACGGAAGAACTGTACAGAAGCAAGCATATTCCTTTTGTTGCGCAACCGAATCCTTCGTTCACTTTTATTGACTTGTTTGCAGGAATCGGTGGATTTAGGCTTGCGATGCAGGCGAATGGCGGGGAATGCGTTTTTTCTTCTGAATGGGACAGTGCAGCCAAACAGACCTATTATGAAAATTATGGGGAAGTCCCTTTTGGGGATATTACAAAAATAGAACCATCTTCAATTCCAGATTTTACTATTTTAACAGGCGGATTCCCCTGCCAACCCTTTAGTTCGATTGGAAAACGAGAGGGATTTAGACATAAGACTCAGGGAACATTATTTTTTTATATTGCAAAGATAATTGAACAAAAACGTCCAACGGCATTTTTACTTGAGAATGTTCCAGGCTTACTTACTCATGATGGTGGTAAAACCTTTGAAACAATTATTGTTACATTAAAAAATGAATTGGGCTATACGGTATATTCGAAAGTTTTAAACAGTGCTGATTTTGGTGTACCGCAAATTAGAAAACGTTTGTATTTTGTTGGATTCAGAAATGATTTAAACATAAATGATTTTGAGTTCCCTGCTGAAAATGCTGAACATGTTGGAATCGGTACTTTTATTGAAAAGAATGCAGAAGGTCCTGTAATTTCAGAGCATTTGCAGAAAACATATATCTTTAAAAAAGATGATGGTCATCCAGAGATTGTGGATGAAAACTCTGATTTTCCTGTAAAAACTCTTGTTGCTACATATCATAAGATTCAAAGAATTACTGGAACTTTCGTTAGGGGAGGTTCAACAGGTTTGCGATTGCTGACAAAAAATGAATGTCGTGCAATTATGGGGTTTCCTGAGAATTTTACCTGTCCTGTTTCTCGAACTCAGATGTACCATCAGTTTGGCAATTCCGTTGCTGTTCCTGTTGTTACAGCAATTGCACATAGCATTGTTGATAGAATTAGATAAAAGGAGTTTTTTAATGGCTGCAGCTGACATTGTATCAAGCATTTTTCGTAAATATGAAAAGAAGTCTTTATCTCCAAAGGAAATCAGAGAGGAGTCTTCTCGTCTTTGCAAGCTTCTGAATATTCCGGATGTTGGTGACCCCGGAAGAACTGCAAGAAGTTTTGCAGAATCCGGTTTTGTTATAAAAGATTTTGAAGGAAATTGTACTTATGATTCAGAAAAAATTTCTGCAGAAAATAATGCAAAATTTTGTAGCTATGAGTATGTCTATGACAAGATTCCAGAATCTGCATTAAGAGTAAAATATTTTCTCGAAATTCCTTTAGTTGCTGATTTAGATTCAGAAGATTATGTAACAGAATTAGGAAAAATCCTTGCAAAAGAAAAAAGTAGAGGAACTTACGCAATTCATTATTTTGGTTTAAGGTATGCAAAGTTAATTACAGAAAAGAATATCTCTAAGAGTGAAATTGTAAAAAAGGCAAGAGAGATAAATTCTACTATATCTGAAAATTATAAAGACGAATTACATAAAGCCATTGGAATTTACAACCTTGCAAAGGCAGATGGATTTGAAAAAATCTCAACAGGCGATGGAAATATCCTTGTTGAACAGGAACAATCAGAAATAAAGAATTCGGTAGATTTTGATACCTTAGACCCTCTCATCCTCTACGGCCCACCGGGAACTGGCAAAACTTATAAAATGCAACATGAGTATATCGACAAGTTTGCAAAGGTAGACCGTTTTATTACAACCTTCCATCAGTCTTTCAGCTATGAAGAATTTGTCGAAGGTCTTAAGCCTGTTCTTGCAGACAAGCCTGATGGCGAAAAATCTTCCGATGTAAAATACAAAATTGAAAAAGGTATTTTCTACAAGGCTTGTGAGCGTGCGGCTGAAATTGCGGGATATGAATCAAATAAAGACGAATCAGAAACGCCTTTGCAAAAATGTATCGCTGATGTAGACCGTTCAACAAAAATGGACGAAGCCATCAAGAATAATAAAATCGTTCTTCTCTGCATTGATGAAATAAACCGAGCCAATGTATCTGCTGTGTTCGGTGATTTGATTTCTCTGATTGAACCGAGCAAAAGAATTGGCGCAAAGAATGAAATGGTAGTGAGTCTTCCGTATTCAAAAGAAGATTTTGCCGTTCCTGCAAACCTTATGATTGTGGGAACAATGAACACCGCCGACCGCTCCATTCAGCTTTTGGATTCAGCTCTGCGCCGCCGTTTCCGCTTTGAAGAGCTTCTGCCTGATTATAATGAGATAAAAAATAGTGAAAAAGCAAAATCCATATTGAAGGCAATTAATGCCCGCATCCGCTGTCTGCTTGATAAAGACCATCAGATTGGTCATTCATATTTTATTGAAGCAAAAAACGACTTGGATATTTTCAACGCGCTCAAAGATTCTGTCATTCCTCTGCTTGAAGAATATTTCTATAACGACGCTCAGAAAATCCGCCAGATTCTGAATGAAAATGATAATACGGACAATGCTTTTTACATCAAAGATGAAGAAGCCGAAAACGCTTCAAGACTAATTCAAAACGATTATGACGATGAAAAAGCTTTCTATCAGCTGAATCCAAAACTTTCTGAGGTAAAAGATGAAGATTCTGCAGCATCGTTCATCAGTCATGTTGCTCCTAAATCGGAATAGTTTCTATGGCAAGAAAGAAGCCTGTCGTCATTCATGAATTTGGAATCCTCAGCAATGCAAAAAAGCCCACGGTTAATCTTGGCGAAGAAGCCCAGCTTTCCGAACAGTCTTTTGAAAACCTGTGGAATTTCATTCTTGAAAACAAAGGCGGAGATGACGCTGACGAAGTGATGTCGGTTCATGTAAAAGGCGGTCGCCCCTACATCAAGACTGGCCGCTATGTGGGAACGATTCAGACAAAAGACGGGCAGGTTATTGAGATTCTTCCAAAAATCTACAAAAGCGGTGACAGGGCAGAGGAAGATATTGCTCTTTGCCGTCGTGTTTTTTTGCGGATGCTTTCTTGTTTTCAGCAGTCTCAGGCAAAGACTTTTCAGGAAGCTGCTCTTTCCACAAAAGAAAACTTCCCAATTCTTGAAGCCTATATCAGCCGCTATCTTTCCGAAGTTGAACGGCTTTTGATGGACGGATTGAAGAAAAATTATTTTCAGGTTGAGGAAAATCAGAAATTCCTTAAAGGCAAGCTTTTAATCAATAAACAGATTTCCAAAAATTGCGTTGACAAAACACGCTTTGCCGTCCGTTACTCAAAATACATCGAAGATATTCCGCAGAACAGAATAATTGTTTCAACTCTTTATAAACTTTCAAAGACTTCTCAAAGCTCGGTGAATGTAAACAGGTCATATTCTCTGCTTTCCGCTTTTTCGGATATTCCGCCAAGCTCCAATGTTGAATCCGATTTGCTCCTTTCTCTGCGGTCAAACAGGCTCTTTTCAAATTACGAAAATCTCTTGCAGTGGAGCAGTCAGTTTCTTTTGAACAAGGGCTTTACCACTTTCAGCGGAAATCATGTGAATCAGTCTTTGCTTTTCAGCGCAGAAAAACTGTTTGAAAGCTTTATTGCGCATCTGTTCAAAAAATATGCAAATCAATATGTAGTTTCAAGTCAGCATTCAAAGTATTTTCTTGTAGATAAATATGGCGATACTTCGCATGGCAAATTCCGTCTGCGCCCTGATATTGTGATTGAATCAAAAAACATGGGCAATTTTGCTGATTACGAAATAATTATTCTTGATACAAAATGGAAAAATCTTGATTCGAGCGTGCCTGACAAGAATTATCTTATAGATATAAAAGACATGTATCAGCTGTATGCTTATGGCCAGAAGTATCATCTTGGCGACAGCTATTTCCTTGATATTATTCCAAAGCTTGTTTTGATTTATCCGTATACCGAAAAATTCCAAACAGAATTGAAACCATTTGTGTATGAAGAAATAAAAGCAAAGTATGGCTTGAAGCTTGTTGTTTATCCTTTTAATTTAGCCGATGAAGGCAAGCACGGCGAAGGCTATAAACGCCAGATTGGCGAAATAATGAAGCTTGCGGCCAATCCAGAAAAAAAGCCCCTTCCGGCAAAAACAAAGATGCAGATATTTGAAAACGAAACAGAAATTCTTACGGAAGATTATAAAATCAATTCTGATGACAGGTATATGCTTGTGGGATATTACAGAAAAGGCGCACATCTTGATTGGATACAAAAGAATCATCTCTACAATGTCCGACTGGATTCTGAAAGCCGTGGAGCTCTGTCAGGTGTAGAACTTCAAATTATTCCGACAAGAATAATGCTGTATAATAATCTGAATGACAACCCGATAGTATACACGGTAAACCAATCCGAGGTTATGATTGCAGATAAAGAAAAAATGCAGTCGTTAAACTATCCACCAAGTAATACTGGAATAAAAAAACTATACAAGCTGTTTTCTCTAGGGCCAGAAATAAAAACTCATAAAAGAATTGATATATTAAAACTGAAAAGTGAGCATGATATAAAATCAAGCGACTATGCGCCATTCTTTGTGAAGTATTAAAGGAGCTCCCCCATGCACGAAACCCCACAAAACAAAATAAAAATCTTCGAAAACAAGCGTGTCCGCACGGTCTGGAATGATGATGAAGAGGAATGGTATTTTTCGGTAGTGGATATTTGTTGGGTATTGGCAGATAGTCCTGATTTTACGACGGCCAGAAAATATTGGAATAAGTTGAAGCAGAGACTTTCGGAAGAAGGTAGCGAACTGGTGACAAATTGTCACCAGTTGAAATTGCCAGCAGCCGACGGTAAGATGCGCGAAACAGACGTTCTTTCCACTAAAAACGTTCTTCGTTTGGTGCAGTCAATTCCATCGCCTAAGGCGGAGCCTTTTAAGTTGTGGCTTGCTCAGGTAGGCGCAGAACGGCTTGATGAAATAGCTGATCCTGAAAAGGCAATTCTTCGCGGAGCTGATTTTTATCGTGCAAAAGGATATACCGAGAATTGGATTAATCAGCGTTTGCAGACAATCGAAATGCGTAAGGAACTGACTGATGAATGGAAGGCTCGCGGAATCGAGAAAGAAAAAGATTACGCAATTCTGACAAATGAAATGACCAAGGCTTGGAGCGGGCTATCTGTAAAGGATTATAAAAAACTCAAAGGTCTAAAAAAAGAAAATCTGCGTGATAACATGACGAATATTGAGCTTGTCTTGAATATGCTTGCTGAAGTCACAACAACTGCAATTTCAAAATCAAAGGAGCCGGAAACTTTTTCTGAAAATCTTTCTGTGGCAAAAGAAGGTGGAAGTGTTGCCAAGAATACCAGAACGGATATTGAAAAGCGAATCGGGAAGTCTGTGATAAGTCCTCTTAATGCGACCGATAAGCCAGCTCTTGAAATTAAAGACAAGAAAATTACTGAATAATGAAAACCATAAACGTAGTCGCAGCCATAATCACCAGACGCAAGATGCCGAATCCAGTTCAGCATGACGGACAAACTGACAGCTGCCATTCTGAACTGGATTCAGAATATGTAAACCAAGTCTTCGCCACCCAGCGCGGTTACGGAGACTGGAAGGGCTGGTGGGAATTCCCCGGCGGGAAAATCGAAGCTGGAGAAAGCCCAGAAGCTGCCCTTGAGCGCGAAATCCGAGAGGAGCTTGCCACACAAGTTAAAGTGGGCGATTGCATCGGCACCATTGAATACGATTATCCGGTATTTCATCTTTCAATGAAGTGCTTTGCATGCCAAGTGGTTAGCGGAAAACTGGAACTTCTTGAGCATGAGAACGCGGCTTGGCTTACAAAAGAAACGCTTCGAAGCGTAAAGTGGCTTCCTGCAGACATAAAGATTTTAGATGCAGTTGAAAAATTGCTGTAAAAAAAGCTAAAAAATTATACAGACCCTGAACCAAGTTCAGGGTGATACCATGAGAGAGTTTGTGCAAAGACAGCTTGAGCAGGCAGCTAGAGTTTAAATTTGTCCAACTCAGAGGTAATGTTAAGAACTGATTTCTTGTTTGCCTCGGCCTTTTCGCGCACGGTTGAGAAAGAGTCGGAGAAGTTCTTTACGACGTTTTCGGATTCGACTACCGATTCGTTGACTTGGCCTGCAAGCGAAACAACTTCATTCAGGTTGTGCATTATTTCCTCTGTATAGTTGGCCTGGTTCCTTGCTAGGCTGTTCACGTCTTCTATCTGTCTTACGATTACGTTCGTTGTGCCCAGTATGGAGCCTGCATCGATGGACTGCTGGGAAACGGTTCTGGAAATTTCCTGGACTACCTGGCTCTGTTCGCCTATGTCGCTTTGAATTTTGCTGAATGCATTGCTGGTAAGTTCCATGTTTGAAGAGCCGTCCGCCATGGATTTTGCAATCTCGTTGATTAGGTTGCCTATGTCCTTCGCAGACTTCTGCGTTGATTCCGACAGTTTTCGTATTTCGTCCGCAACTACGGAGAAGCCTTTTCCGGATTCCCCTGCATGGGCTGCTTCGATGGCTGCGTTCATTGCAAGAAGGTTTGTCTGTGATGCAACGGCCTGAATCATCTTGATTACGGCAATCATCTTGTTGGACATGTCAGAAATTCCGTTGATGATTTCCTGAGTCTTTTTTACTTCCGCACTTCCCGAAATGGACTCCTCGGTTAGTTCCGAAGAAAGGGCCTGTGCCCTTGAAATTAGGTTCGTAATGGACTTGAAGTTGTCTACCATCTCATTCATTGAAACTGCATTTTCTTTTTCTGACTTGGACTGGTTTTCTGTAAAGCCGCTGACCTTTAGTGCATCGGAGCTAAGCTTTTCAACGCCGGTGTTTACAGATTCCAAAAGCTGCGTCTGATTGTAGCTTTCGGATGTCATTGCATGGAAGCTTTCGGCAATCTGCGAAATGTCCTTTGATGAACTTTCCGTCAGCGTCAGAAGTTCCTCCGCGCTATAGTCTACTGAATCGGTTTCCTGCTTTAGCTTTAAAAGGGATGACCTTAGGGAATCCATCAAGAGGTTCATCTCCGACATCAGTATGCCAAAGTCGTCGAACACACCAATGTAAATGCGGCTCCTCAAATCACCGTCAGTCCTAAGGTTTACAATCTGATCTATCGTCATCTGGAAGCGTTGCCTTAGCTGGAGGAGAATCATTATGATAAGAGGCATGCAGATGAATACACCCTGGAAAAATGCAAAGGCCGCCTTACCAAGAAATTTGTCCATGGGCCATCCGTGCTTGACCGCGCTATATCCCGAGCAGAAAACGTGCCAAGCAACTGTTCCGATTACTATTGTAATTGTCCTTCCAAGCGACATGGAAACAGTGGTCCTTCTAAAGTCCTTGCAGGAAATGAGCTTAAGCTTGAGCAGTTCCTTGCCCGAAAGAGTCATGTAGCACCTGACCGCATACTGGACCGCAATCAAGCCGTAACAGACAATCAGGATCATGATTATGAGCAAATCTGTCCTGTTGTAGTTGACCTTGCCTGCAAGTTTTTTGATGATAATGGTGGTTCCGTTGCCTATAGGATAGCCTACCATCATGGCAATGGTCGTTATAATTTTAATTTTGTTGAGGGTTGGTTCTATCCCCCTTTTTTCCTCTTGGGAAATTTCCTCCGTCTCGGCTTTTTTTATCAGCTGAAGAAGAGGCTTCATCACGATATAGCTAACAATAGCAATAATTATAGAAATACCAGCTGCGGGGCCTATCGTCACACCCAAGCTTCCTGCCCATTCAATCCATTCGCTACCTTTTATCTGTGTCACTTGTAATGAAGAAAGCAAGGGAACGCCAATGATTGTACTGATTCCAAACAAGAGCATGTACAATTGAAACAAATTCATTCTTTTTTCTCCATAATCTCAAGGTTTATATCTTAATTATAACTGAACTTACCGCTTTGTCAAAAACAAAATAAGGATTTTGGGAAAAAATAATGAAAAATGTGTGGCGGGAGGTTTGAGTTTAGGCAAACCCTGAATTTACTTGCCTGCAAGTGCGTTCAGGGCGCCAGTGCGTTAGGTTTTATACAGCTTCAGACTACTCTTGCTTGCTAGCCGGTTCTTTGACCTTGTGGACAGAAATTTTGCCAAAGAGTTTCCTCAGCAGACCCAATTTTCCAAAGCAGATCCAGTAGAACAAGGCAACTACGAGGATTATGGGAATTCCGTAGAACACAATGTAGAGAAGCACAAAAATCAGGTTTATGATAAAGCTAAAGAAGCCGCCAAAGAGCTCCTTTGCTTTTTCACCAGCATTGGGAAGGGCAAATCCTTCCTCAGTGTGATTTGCGGGAAGCTTTGCAGAAATGTTTACCGTGGCAAATTCAATCTTGCCGGAAAGGCGGTTCATCTGTCCCTGCATGCGCTCAAGATCACTCGTGACATCGTTGATTTTTGTCTCAATCTCCATCATGTCTTTTATTGCGGTGGCATTTTTCAGGTAGTTCTGTAGGCGTTCAAGCAGAACTTTTTTTGTTTCCAGCCTGCTCTTAAGGTCGTAGAATTCATCCGTAACGTCAGAACTTTCTATATTCTTTAGAAGGATTGTTCCAAAAGTGCTGGCTTGTTCCATGGCCCTGTCAAATGAGGCGGAGGGAATCCTTGCGGTAAAGCTTGCGCTTCTTGCCCCCATGGATGATTCGGAAATGTATCCGCCAAAATCATGGACCCATTTTTGAACCGATGCCTGCGTCTTTTCCAGGGATTCAACTTCAAGGTTTATCGTGCCCGTAAAGATAAGCTTGCGTCCTGCAGGCAGAGTTGGAGCCTTGGCATCTTCCGCGCTTGCAGGTGTCTCCGGGTTGTAGCCAGTACCAGAAAAAGCTCCGTCGGCTGTTTCATGGAGTGCAGCTAGCGACTTACTTTGACTTGCCGAATATTTTTTGGAGCAGGATACAAATAGTGCCGTAAGAGCAAGAATTGTTACGAACAACAGTTTTTTCATTTTACGATCTCCCCTTTTTGCTAAGGTTTTTATTTTCATACATGGCCTTGTCCGCCTGGGACTGAGCCTGCAGAAAGTCTGCTTTGCTTGCCGGTGAAAAGAAGGCATAACCGTGGGCGGCTGTAAAGTTAATTTTTGTCTCCATCTGGTTTTTTGTGTAATAGTCAAACATGTTTATGATTTGAGTTGCCCTCGTATAGTCAATGTCCTTGCAGAGGCAGATGAATTCATCCCCTCCTACACGGTAGATGTCCCCTGACTTTCCCACTGCACGCTTTAGGCATTCGCAGAAAGAATGTATTGCCTTGTCGCCTTCCAGATGCCCGTACTTGTCGTTTATGACTTTTAGGTTGTTCATGTCAAACATAAAGAGGCAGTATTTGTCCAGCTTTATTTCGTCTGCAGAAAAGTTTTCTATGAGTGTATACCAAGCCGTCTGGTTGGAAACGCCTGTGGCCAGGTCAAGAAAGGCTAGCTTCTTGTAAATCTCGGCAGACCTTACCGCATTGAACTGCTTTTGCGTTTTTTGAATCACAAAGACAGAAATGGAAATGAACATGAATATTATTCCAAGGTAGAGGACTGCATCCGTAAAATTCTTGTGGTGCTTTATGACGGAGGATATTAGAAATGATATCGTACACAGGGCTATAGATGTGGAAAATGCAATCTTTGTACTTTTTTTTGCAAATTCAAAGTTAAGGTTTATGAGCACAAGAATGTAGACAAAAACAATGACGAACATTGTATTTATCATAAAGAGCGAGCTTGTCATCTGGGCAATTCCCGTAAGCTGCAGGAAAAGTTGGGAAACTATAGAAAGCGTTATGCAGAAAAACAGAGTGACAAGGGCAGGATGTTTTTTGTTTATGAAAAGTTCCTTTATGAATAAAAATGATAGAATCAGGATAAAGGGCTGAATCATGTATTCAAGGAACCAGTGCAACGGCTGGAAGCCCATAAAAAACTGCAGTAACCGGGATTCTTCCGTTTGCCATGCGCCAAGAAGAATCAGCAGCAGAGTAAAGTAAAGGATTGTTTTGTCAAAGACCACCCGCAGGTAGAATACCGTTATGATTAACAATATCAGGCCGAACAGGATAAGAACTGCCCCTAAAAAAAACTGGGGAAGCCGCTCCTTTGAAAGCCTGTTGAGGAGTTCGTCCCTGGTGCCCATCCGTACCTGTCCAAATTCTCCGGCTGACGAAGAAACAAGCGCCCTTGCCTCTATGCACAAAATTCCCCCGTGGATTTGCGGTATGGATATTAAGTTGTGGAAAGAGCGGTAGCTGCTGAGCCACTTTGGGTTTGAAGGGCTTTGGTATTCATATATGGTTTCGCCGTTGAGGTAAACTTTCACAGCTTGATGGTGGGCATAATAGTCAATGTATGTGTTGTAGAAATTGCCAAGAAGCTTGTGGTAAATCTTTGCCGTGCCTGATTCATCTGCCGGAATCCTTGCCGGGAGGGAGTCTATCTCCTGCCTTTTGGAATTTGAGTCAAAATAATACCATCCCTCGTTAAAATGCGAGGCCGGGGTAATCCAGAGGGATATGTTCTTTGTGTTTCTTCCGCACCAAAAGACGACTGAAGCGATGGACAGCAAGAACAATATGAGGAAGATGATTGTATATTTTGTAATGCTTGCAAAATTCGGCTTTTTCATTTTGGCAACGGATTTGTTAGCTATAGTTATTTAAAATAATATAGTAAAAAAGTGCAAAAGTCTAGTTTTTGTTGAAGATTTTAAACAAAGGGGTTTATAATATTCATAATGAATGCAAATGTTGACTACAACGTAATTATTGTTGGCGCTGGCCCTGGCGGGATTTTTTCTGCCTATGAACTTGTAAAAAACAACCCCAGGCTAAAAATTGCCGTGTTTGAAGAAGGCGGGCCGCTAAAAAACCGTCACTGTCCAATTGACGGCAACAAGGTAAAGTCATGCATAAAGTGCAAGACCTGTTCAATAATGAGCGGTTTTGGCGGTGCCGGCGCCTTTTCCGACGGCAAGTACAACATAACGAACGACTTTGGCGGAACCCTTTACGAGCACATTGGCCGGCAGAAGGCCCTGGACCTTATGAATTATGTTGACAGCATAAACGTAAGCCATGGCGGCCAGAACACAAAGATGTATTCAACTGGAGCCACAAAATTCAAAAAAATATGCCTGCAGAACGGCCTAAAGCTTTTGGATGCCTCCGTGCGCCATCTTGGAACGGACATAAACTATGTAGTTCTTGAAAATCTTTATGATGAACTAAAGGATAAGGTGGAATTCCACTTTTACACCCCTGTGCGCAAAATAGAGCACAACGAGGACTATGGGCTTACCGTAAGCTGGGATAATGGAAGCGCCACCTGCTCCGACTGCATTGTGTCTGTTGGAAGAAGCGGCAGCAAATGGCTTGGCAAGGTCTGCGAGGAGCTTAACCTTCCTACAAAGTCCAACCGTGTGGATCTTGGCGTTAGGGTTGAACTTCCGGCCCTTGTATTTTCCCACCTGACCGATGAACTTTATGAAAGCAAGATTGTCTACAGAACGTCAAAATTTGAAGACCGGGTGCGCACTTTCTGCATGAACCCCAACGGCATGGTTGTAAACGAAAACACTAACGGAATCATAACCGTAAACGGCCACAGTTTTGAAGACCCTTCCAAAAAGACCGAAAACACGAATTTTGCCCTTCTTGTTTCCCAAAATTTTACCGAACCATTCAAAAATTCAAATGAATACGGTGAAAGCATAGCCCGCTTGAGCAATATGCTGGGAGGAGGGGTAATCCTGCAGCGTTTTGGCGACCTTGCCCGCGGAAGAAGAAGCAATGCTGAGCGCATGAAGGAAAGCATGGTAACGCCAACCCTAAAGGCCAGCCCTGGCGACCTAAGCCTTGTCCTTCCCAAGCGCATTCTGGACGGAATAATAGAGATGATTTATGCCTTGGACAAGATTGCTCCTGGAACTGCCGGGGACGACACTTTGCTTTACGGTGTGGAAGTTAAATTCTACAACATGGAAGTGGAACTTGATGAGCACCTTGAGACAAAATACCGGGGGCTTTACATAATAGGCGACGGTTCTGGCGTAACGCACTCACTTTCCCATGCTTCGGCAAGCGGTGTCTATGTTGCCCGGCGGATATGTGCCGCTGAATGAAGTTGAAAAAAAGTTGTATATCGTAGTATAATCATAACAGCTAGAGCTGATGGAGGATATAATGGAAAATAAAAACGAAGGCCCGGTTTTGGCTCCGGCAATAAATTTGAGCGGCAAGCGCATTTTGGTTGTGGATGATAACAAAATCAACATGGAAGTAATGGCCGGCTTGCTGAAGGAACTGGGCTACCAGGTAGATACTGCTTCTGGCGGGGAAGAATGCCTTAAAAAGTTCTCGGAAAGCGAAGACGGAACTTACGGATTGATTTTTATGGACTTGCACATGCCCGGCACAGACGGTTTGGCGGCATCAAAGCTTATCCGCAACATGCCGCGCAGGGATGCCAAATTTGTTAACATATCTGCCCTTACGGTAGACGACAGCGAAGACATTCTTGAGCAGTGTGCCGTTGCAGGAATGGACAGCTATATTCTAAAGCCTGCAACAAAGGAATCTGTTAGTCTTTTGATTAACGGCGGAAACCCTTTGGAAAAGAAAATTTAATAAACAAAAATAAAATAGGAGAATAAAATGTTTAATCAGGTTCTTGATTTCCTGGACAACAGTACTTGGGGTGTCTGGGGAATCCCAACTATGGTCATCATCTTGGGAACTGGCCTCTTGCTTACAATAAGCCTAAAGGGGTTGCAGTTCAGGAAGCTGGGCTACGCGCTCAGGACTATGTTCCGTAAGCCGGATGGAGAAAAGGGTGAAGTTTCTTCTTTTGGCGCTTTGTGTACGGCTCTTTCCGCAACAATCGGTACAGGTAATATCGTAGGCGTTGCAACGGCTTTGGTTGCTGGCGGCCCTGGAGCCTTGTTCTGGATGTGGGTTGCAGCCCTGCTTGGTATGGCAACAAAATATGCCGAATGTCTTGTTGCAATCCATTACCGCGAGCAGAAGAGCGACGGCCACATTTTGGGCGGTGCCTTCTATGCCATAGAAAAGGGTATGGGCAAGAACTGGAAGTGGCTTGCTATCCTCTTTGCCCTTTTTGGTACTTTAGTAGGCCTTTTTGGAATTGGAACATTCAGCCAGGTGAACAGCATTTCCAGCGCAATAAACACCTTCTTTGACAGCGAGGGAAAGAACATTGCCTTTACCTTGTTTGGAATAAACTACACCTATGCAACGGTAATTTCTTCTCTTGTGGTTGCTATCTTTGTTGCCCTTATCATCATCGGTGGTCTTAAGCGCATTTCCAAGGTTGCAACTTACATAGTTCCTTTTATGGCAATTCTTTACTTTATCTTTGGAATTATTATCCTTGTAACAAATGCTACAGCCATTCCGGGTGCATTCGTAAAGATTTTCCGCGGGGCTTTCGGTCTTGACCAGGTTGCAGGCGGTGCCTTTGGCTTTATGCTTATTGCAATGCAGAAGGGTATTGCCCGCGGTATTTTCTCCAACGAGGCAGGTCTTGGTTCTGCTCCAATTGCGGCTTCTGCGGCACAGGTAAAGGATCCGGTTCAGCAGGCCGTTATTTCCATGACAGGAACTTTCTTTGACACAATAATAATCTGTACGATTACAGGTCTTGCAATCGTTATTGCAGGTTCCTACGACATCGGTCTTAAGGGCTATGCTGTAACGGATGCTGCTTTTAAGGCTCTTCTTCCCTTTGGAAACACATTCACAGGCTTTGTCCTTATGGTAAGTCTGGTACTCTTTGGCTTTACCACAATCTTAGGCTGGGACTACTACAGTGAGCGCTGCATTGAATACCTTTCGGGCGGCAAGATGGGCGTTGTAAAGGTTTACCGCTGGCTCTACATCCTTGCAGTATTTATTGGCCCCTACATGACTATAAGCCAGGTTTGGACAATTGCAGACATCTTTAACGCGCTTATGGCAATTCCAAACTGTATTTGTCTTATTGCCCTGGTTGGCGTTATTGCAAAGCTTTCCAAGGATTTCTTTGCTAAAAAGCAGTAATTTTAGCTTTTCAAATTAAAATTAGGCCTTGTACCGTGGAAATCATGGTGCAGGGCCTTTTTTCTTTGCAAAGGATACAAAACTTGCGCAAAATGAGGCACGGCCGGGATTGGAGGGGCGGCGTAGCCGTTGCCGTAGGCAATGGAGCGGGCAGGGTCCCGCGGAACCCCGGAAAGCCCTTTGCAAAACCAAAGCGCCGCAAGATTAAATAAACATTTAAATTAAACAAAAGAGTTGAGAAATTTGATTTTCTTATCTATAATATATCTATGGACTTTTTTAAGCGGCTTTTTAGGCTTCAGGGGCAGGATGGGCAAAAACTCCTGGACTTGAACAAGGATGTCGTTAAAAAATACAATTACAATACTCTCAGAAGTTTTACGCTTATATACAGCATAATCCTGTTCGGCTTGCTGGTTATTTCCATTTTTTCCAATTTATATACAAGAACCATTTACAGGATTCTTTTTGCCGCTTACTTTTTTAACTTTTCCGTGATTTACCTGCTTTGCCGGCTAAAGAAAAAAATCGTGCACGACAATTCGGTACCTTTCCTTTATATTTTTATTTTTGTGCTCTATACCTTTGACATTATTTTTAACCTGCTAAGCCTGCACGACAGTCCCTACACGATGTTTTTGTGCTACCTTGTAATCATTCCGGTCATTTTTATAGAAAGACAGCGTAATCTTACCCTTATGAATTTGGCCTGGTGGATTTTTGCGCTGGTCCTTTCATTTCTTTTTAAGACAAAATACTTTTTCCTGATGGACCTGATGAACACGACCATTGCCTTTGTAATAGGAACCATCATCGGAAACACTACGCGGAATTCCCAACTGCGCTACATGGACATGAAGTCTCACAAGATGGACAAGGACCTGGAGGTTATGAAGGCCAAGAACGAGGCAAAGTCCACCTTCCTTGCCAACATGTCGCACGAAATCCGCACGCCTATTAATGCCATGCTGGGTCTTAACGAAATGATTCTTCGGGAGGCTACGGAAAAGAACATTCTCCATTATGCGGAAGATGTTAAAGTTTCCGGCAAGACCCTGCTTTCGCTTGTCAACGACATACTTGATTTTTCAAAAATAGAAGCCAACCGCATGGACATTATAAACGGTGTCTACAGCCTTGATGCCATGATTAACGATTTGATGAACATGCTCACACCTCGCGCCAGGGCAAAAAACCTTGAGTTGAACCTGATTGTTGACCCCACGATTCCAAATTCTCTTTACGGGGATGAAATCAGAATCAAGCAGTGCATTATGAACATGCTCACCAACGGCATTAAGTATACGAACGAAGGCTCTGTTACCTTTAAGGTGGGCTGGGATTCCATAAGCGAGAAGAGTATTCTGCTAAAGATTGAGGTAACGGATACCGGCATAGGCATAAAGGAAGAAGATATTCCCAAGCTCTTTACAGCTTTCAGGCGCATAGACGAACCGCAGCACCGCACGGTTGAGGGAACCGGCCTTGGCATGTCCATAGTCATGGGCCTCTTGGAAAAGATGGGCTCAACGCTTTATGTAAAGAGTGAATACGGAAAAGGCTCCCGCTTCTGGTTCAACCTTCAGCAGGAAGTTACATCTCCTCTTCCAATCGGTAATTTTCAGGCCCGCATTGCAACGCTTAACGAGGTTCAGCCTAAGTACAGAGAGACTTTCCACGCACCGGACGCAAGCATTCTTGTCATTGACGACATGAAAATCAACCTTAGTGTAATTCAGGGGCTCTTGAAAAAGACGCAGATAAAGATAGATTGTGTTCTTAGCGGGGAGGAAGCCCTGGAGAAAGTAAAGAAAAACGTTTACGATGTGATTTTTATAGACCACCGAATGCCTGTCATGGATGGAATTGAAACCCTTCATGCCATGCAAAGGCTACCCCACAATGCCTCTTGGAAGGCACCCTGCATAGCCCTAACGGCAAATGCCATTGCCGGTGCAAGGGAACTGTATTTACAGGAAGGCTTTGTGGACTATCTTTCCAAGCCTGTTGACTATGCAAAGCTTGAGTCTCTTTTGGTTTCCTATATAGACAAGGCAAAAATTCAGAAGGTGGAGGACTCTTCTTCTGTTGAAGAAGAAAAGCAGGAAAGTTCTTCTGAACCCCAGGAATACTCGGTGGCGGACAATGCTTCCATTGCCGACAGGATTTTCTTTGCAAACTGCTGTAAGACTGCTGGTATGGATGCTCGTGCTGCAATTGCAAACTGCGGTGATATTGACGTTCTAAAGACTGCTGTTGCCGAGTACTACAGAACTATAGAAGAAAAGTCCAATCTCATAGAGCTTTACAAAAGCAGGCAGGACTGGAAGAATTATACGATTCAGGTTCATGCGCTAAAGAGTTCTTCCCGCCTTATCGGTGCGACCGAACTTTCCCGGCTTGCGGCATTCCTTGAACAATGCGGCGACAAAAAATTGGTCAACGAAATAGAAAACAAGACTTCTGACTTGCTAAAACTCTATCGAAGTTATAAATTAAACTTAAAGCTTATTGCGGACATGGCCGGAGATGCAGATTTGGAATTCCAGGAAGAAGAGAGCGGGAAGACTGATTTTGCAGAAGAAAAGGAAATTCCTCAGGAGCCAACCAGGGAATTTGATGGGGAAACATACAAAGCCGTGATTGAGGCGTTAAAAGAATATGCCCAATCCGCAGACTTTGATTCCATAAAGAATGTAATCGGGGAACTAAAAGCTTATAAGATTCCAGAAAGCAGAAAGAATTTTTTTGCTGAAATACTCAAGGCTGCAAATGAAGAAAGTTTGGACAGCCTTTCAAATATTTTAATTGACGAATAGGGAGATATTATGGATAAAAGACAGATATTGCTTATAACAAAAGATGCCCACAGTTTTTTGCTCAAGGCCCTAATCAAGAGCCTGAACGGCGGCGGTTTTGACGTTGTTCCCATTAATCCCAATGCGGAAGAAATCATGTACCTAAAGCGTAACGACAATTTGCCCCCAATTTTTATTGTCTACCTTGAAGACTATGAGGATAAGTACGACACGCTTTTCCCCTGCCTTGAAAAACTTGTTTCGGAACCAAACATTACAAGGCATTTGTATCTTGTGGGAAATTCCATAGAGATTAGTGCAGCCTATAAATTTATTCCCAAGAACCTTGTGGCCTATGCCTTTGAGCGCCCGGTAAATTCTATGGAGATGATAAAGCAGATACAGCTTTTGTCTGCGGGCTACAGCTATGAGTATACCCCGGAAAATCTGGTAAAGTCCGAGCACCTTGACCCCAAAAAGCACACCCTTTTGCTTGTTGATGACGACAGCACTTATTTAAAGGCAATGGAGCGGTGGTTTACAAAGGAATTCAACGTGTTTGCGGTAAACTCCGGCATGAATGCGGTTTCTCTTTTAAAGAGGCGCACTGTTGAGCTTATTCTTTTGGATTACGAAATGCCTGTTCTTTCCGGCTTGGAAGTCTTCCAGATTATGCGCTCGGAGCCTTCAACTGCCCATATTCCGATTATTTTCCTTACTTCCAAGGACGACAAAAAAACTGTTATGGAAGTTTTGCAGGCAGGACCGGAAGCTTATCTTTTAAAGACAAAACCGCCGGCAATTCTTGTTCAGAATATAAAGGATTTCTTTGCGGAAAAAGAAAAGAAAAATGCTAACAACGCAGACGAAAATGCCGCTTTGGAAGGAGATGGAGAGGAAACGGCAGAATACAAGAGCGACCTTCCCGGAGCCGACATTCCTTCGTCCGACCTGCCGAAATCAGATATTCCTGCTTCCGACATTCCTCAGTCTGATCTTCCAAAAGACGAATAATCATGACTGCCCTTGAAAAGTACTACAATAAATTCAATGAAGACCACCGCCTTACCACAAGGCATGGTCTTGTTGAATTTACCACGTCGCTAAAATACATCCATGATTTTATTCCGGAAGGATGCCATGTAAACATTCTTGACGTTGGTGCTGGAACCGGACGCTATTCAGTTGCACTTGCAAACGAGGGACACAATGTTACCGCAGTGGAGCTTGTTCCGCGTAACCTTGCCGTCCTTGAATCAAAGCATGCCAATGTAAACTGCTGGCCTGGAAACGCCATGGACCTGCACTTTCTTCCCGACGCAAAATTTGACATAACGCTTTTGTTCGGCCCGCTTTACCATCTTCATACGGAAGAAGAGATGCTTAAGGCTTTTGCCCAGGCTCGCCGTGTTACAAAAAAAGGCGGTGTAATTTTTGCGGCTTATGTTATGAATGAATACAGCATAATTTCCTACTGCTTTAAAAAGAACAAGATAAAAGAATGCCTGCAAAATGGCGAGCTTACTTTGGACTTTCACACGGTAAGTTCTCCTGACCAGCTTTATTCCTATTTCCGACTTGAAGACATAGACTCTCTTAACAAAAAGTCTGGGCTTGAGCGCATAAAAATTATTGCTGCAGACGGCCCTGCTGACTACATGCGGCAAACCCTTAACGCAATGGACGAAGAGGAATTTGAGCTCTTTTTAAAATACCACCTGTCTACCTGCGAACGTCCTGAACTTTTGGGGGCTTCTTCCCATACGGTGGACATTCTCCGCAATTAAAATAGCTTTCTTTTTAGAGAAATAATAGTCCACTGTTTGCATAATTATGCGTTTTTGGATAAAATGTTATTACATATAGGAGCAAATCATGGATAGTGCAATGATTCAACACGTAATTGCGTTTGTAATTTATTTGGGTCTAATGATTTACGTTGGAATCCGCTGGATGAACACCAACAACAATTCAGAAGACTTTTTCCTTGGCGGAAGGAACCTTGGCCCTTGGACGACAGCCCTTTCTGCAGAAGCAAGCGATATGTCTGGCTGGCTCTTGATGGGACTTCCTGGCCTTGCATATCTTGGCGGAATTAAGGAAGCTTTCTGGACCGCTCTTGGTCTTGAAATTGGAACTTACCTTAACTGGCTGATTGTAGCAAAGCCTTTGCGCAAGTATTCAATTGCTTGTGGAAATTCCATAACAATTCCGCAGTTCCTTACCAACAGGTTTAAGGATAAGAAGCGCCTTATTTCTTTGGTTTCTTCTATATTCATAATGTTCTTCTTTGCAATTTATACGGCTTCAGGTTTTGTTGCCTGTGCCAAGCTTTTGAACACGGTATTTGAACTGCCCTATATCTGCGGCCTTGTAATAGGCACTGTGGTTATCCTGCTTTACACGCTTTTGGGCGGATTTGGAGCTGTTTGTACAACAGACTTTATCCAGGGTACGCTTATGTTCATAAGCCTTATTATTACTCTGGCCATTGTTACAGTTACCCTTGGCGGACCGGCAGAATCTTTTGCAAAAGTTAGCGAATTCAGCAACAAGGCTATAAGCGGGGAATTGGGCAATGAACTTAGGGAAAAATTCCTTGGCAACAAAAACTTTAGCGTAATTTCCATTATTTCTGCCCTTGCCTGGGGATTGGGCTACTTTGGAATGCCGCACATTCTTGTACGCTTTATGGGTATAAGAAGCAATGCCGAGATTAAGATTTCCCGCAGAATAGCAATGATTTGGGTTACAATCGCATTCATTGGTGCTGTAGCCATCGGTGCTTTTGCAACTGTTTTCCTTCCGGAACAGCTTTCTGCAGGTGCTTCTGAGTCTGTAATCATCAAGTGTATTACAAAGATTTACCAGCCCTTCATTGGTGGAATTTTCCTTTGTGCAATCCTTGCAGCGGCTATGTCTACCGCAGACAGCCAGCTTTTGGTTGCGGCATCCGCATTTACCGAAGACTGCTGCCAGACACTGCTTAAAAAGAAGTTTGATGCCAATACAACAGTCCGCATAAGCCGTATTACGGTTCTTGCCATTGCGGCCGTTGCCTTTGTCCTTTCGCTTGACGAAACAAGCTCCATCTTTAAGCTGGTTAGCTACGCTTGGGCGGGATTTGGTTCAACATTCGGTCCTTTGGTTCTTCTGGCTCTTTTCTGGAGGAATGCAACTGCCAAGGGTGCTGTGGCAGGCATCATCGGTGGTGCCGTAACTGTTATTGCATGGCACAACCTGCACGGCGGCATCTTTGATGTTTACGAGATTCTTCCGGGCTTCTTGGTTTGTCTTGTATTGGCTGTTGTTATAAGCTGCCTGGATAAAAACAAGGATCCTGAAATGCTTGCCGAGTTTGACAAGTACAAGAAATTGGCAGACTAGTACAAATAGTAGTAAAATAAAATTGCCGGGTTTGCAGGAAAGTTTCTTGCAAATACCCGGCATTTTTTTTTAGTAGGGAATCAAGTTTTCTAGTCTTCTTTTTGTTCAAAATAACTCTTTGTGGCACCGCAAATTGGACATGCCCAGTTTTCCGGTATGTCTTCAAATGCTGTTCCTGGAGCCACACCGTTTTCCCTGTCGCCCTCTTCTACATCATAAACATATCCGCATACCTTGCATTCGTGTTTTGCCATAAAAAACTCCTTGATAATTGATTTTATCATTCGTAATAAAAAAACCGCCCATGAACGGTTTCGCAAACGGTCAAAGGCGGGTGGTCTTAGTTGCCGCTAGGGCTATTTTACGTCAACAGATGTTATTATTGTTGCTTTTGAAGGCAAGATAATGTTTGCAATCTGTTTTGAATGCTTTGAAACATCGTTCAGCTTTTCGTTGGTTGTGTCCTGGGAACAGACATTTTTTATGTAGCTTTGTGCCTGGGACTGCCAAGAACCTTTGTCGCATGCATAAATCTGGAAGACCTTGTATGTGTCCACATTTGCCTTTTTCTTTGAGCTGTAGGATCTTGTTACAACCCAGCTGTCTGCTACTTTGCTGAATCCGCTGAATTTTGCGTTTGAAGCTGCATCCTGGAGGTACTTCTTTGTATCCTTGTTGTTTGTTAGGCTTCCTTTTGCGTAGGCATCGATTCCTGTGTTCAGGTTGCGGGCTATGCAGGACATATAGTCTGTCTGTGCAATTTGCTGAGCCTGCTTTAGCTCTGCATCGGAAGTTTTGTCCATGCGGTCGCGGCGGGATTCGATTACAATAAAATACTTGTTCTTTAGCTTCTGCTGAAGTGAAGACGGAAGGTTGTCCAGGTCATTGTTTAGGGCAGGTTCTATCCATGCAGGAACATCTCCGTTTGAAGAACGGCCTTCCCAGTCAATAAAATTTTGCTGCGGATAATTCACCGCAGTCTGTTGGGAAGAAGAACATGAAGAAATAAGGCTTGCAAGAACGAATAAGGGTATTACTTTTTTTAAAAAATTCAAGTTAGAACCTCCTTGTATATATATTTTAAGTCTAATTAGTGAATTTGGATTTGTCAAGGGAAAAATGTGCTAGTTTTGGACTAAATTTTACAGGTAGGTCTGGTTCTAAAAAAAATACCGCCCTCTGCACAAGGAGGTTTGTATGCAAAGGGCGGTTTTAGAGATTGCTTTATTTAAGCGTGGGCTTTAGCCTGCCAAGTATTCGTTGATGCTTGCGGCTGCCTTGCGGCCTTCACCCATGGCAAGAATTACGGTTGCGGCACCAAGAACAATGTCTCCGCCTGCCCATACCTTTGTCATGCTGGTTTCCTGCTTTTCATCAACCTGAATGTGGCCCTTGGGGTCGGTCTTGATTTCTGGCGTTGTCTTTGGGATGAGCGGGTTTGAGTTGTTTCCAAGGGCTACGATTACCGCGTCACATGGAATTTCGTGCTCACTGCCTGCAACTGGAACCGGGCTTCTGCGGCCAGATGCGTCTGGTTCGCCAAGTTCATAGCTAAGAGCCTTGAGTCCTGTAACTGTTCCTGTTTCTTCGTTGCCAATAATTTCTACCGGGTTTTCAAGGAAGCGGAATTCAACTCCCTCTTCTTCTGCATGCTCAACTTCTTCTGCACGGGCCGGCATTTCTGTTCTTGTACGGCGGTAAACGACATATACTTTTTCTGCACCGAGGCGCAATGCCATGCGGGCTGCATCCATTGCAACGTTTCCACCGCCACAAACTACGACGGTCTTTGCGCTGTAGAAAGGAGTGTCTGCTTTTTCCGCATCGTAAGCCTTCATCAGGTTTGCGCGGGTAAGATATTCGTTTGCAGAGAAAACACCGATGTAATTTTCACCTGGAATGCCAAAGAATTTTGGAAGACCAGCGCCTGTTCCTACGAATGCGGCATCAAAGCCTTTTTCTGTCAAAATCTGCTGGACGGTTGATGTGCGGCCAACAAGGAAGTTCATCTCAAAGTTTACGCCCATCTTCTTAAGGTTTTCAACTTCATTCTGGACAATGGACTTTGGCAGGCGGAATTCCGGGATTCCGTAGACCATAACGCCACCAGCCTTGTGGAATGCTTCAAATACCGTAACATCGTGACCAGCGCGGCGGCAGTCTGCTGCAACTGTAAGACCTGCTGGGCCTGAACCGATAACTGCAACCTTCTTGCCTGTGGAAGCTGCAACAGCCGGCATTGTTGTAAGATTGTTGTTGCGCTCGTAATCGGCTACAAAGCGTTCCAAGCGGCCAATGCTTACTGCTTTTTCTGCACTCTTATACACTTTGCCAACCGTACATTGGCCCTGGCACTGCTTTTCCTGAGGGCAAACGCGGCCACAGATTGCCGGCAAAAGGTTTGTTTCCTTAATAATGTCTGCTGCGGCCTTAAATTCACCCTTTGCAACCTGGGCAATAAACTGGGGAATGTGCACGTTAACCGGGCAACCCTTTACGCAAGGCTCGTTCTTGCACTGAAGGCAGCGGTTTGCCTCTACAATAGCCTGCTCTTTGGTATAGCCAAGTGCAACTTCCGTCATCTGGCGGGCGCGCACCTTTGGTTCTCCAGCTGGCATTATCTGCTGGGGAATGGCCATGCGGTCTTTGTTTGCGAGAGGGCCGTTCTTTAACAGACCTTCGAGTTTTGTATATTCAGCCTTGCCTGTTTCTGCAAGTTTTTCTGCCGGGATATGTTCAGCCATAGTATTCTCCTGATTTGATTATTTTGAGGCAGCCTGCATCTGGACAAGACGACCAGCCTGTACTTCCAGATTGCATTTGTGGTCGGCTTCCAGCTCCTGCTTCTTGAAGGACTTCATGCGGGTCATCATGTTGTTCCAGTCAACTTCATGACCGTCAAAATCAGGGCCGTCCACACAGACAAACTTTGTCTTACCACCAACGGAAACACGGCATCCACCGCACATTCCCGTACCGTCAATCATAATTGTATTAAGAGAAACCGTTGTCTTAACATTGTATTTCTTTGTTGTTGCACATGCAAACTTCATCATTATTGGCGGGCCAATGGCAATGACTTCTGCTGGAGGAACTTCTTCCTGGCAAAGGCGTTCAAGAGGAATTGTTGCAACGCCCTTTTCTCCTGCTGAACCGTCATCCGTCATGATGAATACCTGGTCTGCAACAGCCTTCATTTCGTCCACAAAGATAAGGAGGTCTTTGTTGCGGGCTGCAATGATAACGTAAACTTTGTTGCCTGCATCTTTTAAAGCCTGGACAATCGGGTAAAGAGGTGCGGTTCCAATGCCGCCGCCAACGCAGACAACCGGTGCATCGTATTTCTGGATATTTGAAGGGGTTCCCAAGGGGCCTAAAACTCCGGCAAGGTAGTCACCGGCCTTGAGTTTGGAAAGTTTGTAAGTTGTAGCACCCACGGCCTGGAAGACGATGGCAATCCAGCCTTCTTCCGCATTGGCATCTGCAATTGTAAGCGGAATACGCTCACCGTATTCTGAATCAATCTGGACAATAAGGAATTGTCCTGCCTTACGGTTCTTTGCAATGTCGGCAGCTTCAAATTTCATATAGAATACGCTTTCCGACAGCTGCCTCTTTTCGATGATTTTGTTCATTTGTTTATCCTTGCACAAAAGCCATATTTTAAAACTTTGCGCAAAGTATACAACAATTCTTTGATTTAGTGAATAGGTTTTGTTTTCTTTTATATTCCCACGCTTTTTTTGTGGAGGTCCACAAGGAGCCGGGAGTAAAGGCCGTCCAAGTTTGTGTCCGTGGCGGCATCAAAGCGGCCATAAGTGTAGGCAATCTTTATCTTTGAGTTCATGGAGAGCTTGTTGTAGCCTTCAACATTCATAACAATATCCTGAATCTGTTTTTCGCAGATTTCGTTGGAGCGGTTGCTTCCTATTACCCCGAATTTTGCAGAGTAGAGCTTGTAAATTGAATCCTTAAGGAATTCTATCTTTAGTATTTGGGCAAAACTTCGCAGGGCATTGTTTTTTTCATTCTGGCCATTTTCGCTAAAAATATTGTCTATGTTCGTTATGTTAAAGAGGAACATTACAAAATCATTTTTAATTTCCTGCTTTTCCATGTTATAGAAGTTAAGGCAGCCTGTAAGCATATCCCTTTCAGTTGCATTTTTTAGCGTTTCCGAACGGGCTTTTACGAGTTCCTTGTTAAAGAAATCCTGTATTGCGTTAAAGATGTAGAAGATATAAAGGAAAAGAATGCCGATTCTTGTAAAGAAGAAGAGGTCCGTTGAATCCCCAAAGAAAATTTGCCTTACCATATCAATGGTAAAGCCTGCCATGTTTATAAGTATTAGCACATCCAGCACATCAAGCGTTGCCTTAATGGAAAATGAATCAGAGAAGATAAGGATAATACCGTAGCAGTCAAGAATAAAGTTAAAGGCCAAAAGGTAAATCCTTACGAATGTAAAGGGAATGAAGGTGCAGAAGGACAAGACACATGTTATGAATATGTTGGCAAGGATTATAAGGTTCAGCAATTTATAGATTCTTTCGTCTTTTGAGAGAAGCTTTTTTTCCTGAAGGAGGAACATAAAGGCGGAAGGTCTTATTGCAATGAACAGTGTTGAAAGCAGGTAGAGGGAAAAGGTGTTTTTGGAAAACAAAAAACCAATGTGGCTTTCGCACAAGAGGCAAATGGTCGTTATCATTGTGAACCAGAAAATGTGGAGGCAGCGCCTGTTTTTCATGTTCCTGTGGTTTACAAAGTAGAAAATCAATATGATTCCTGCGGAAATCAGCTGCAATACAATGGGAATAACCTGGTAAAGGCTTTTTAGAATGCAGCTGGAGATACATGTGTCTTCATTGCCTATGTATATCGTGGGAATTGTTCCCCTGAACATCTGGTAGTACCATCTGTTGAACTGTTCATTTTTGGAAGTGAAATTCTTTTTAAATTGAATCGTAATAACAAAGCGCGGAACCCTGCATTCCGGGATTTTTACCACATGAATTGCGTTGCCGCTTTCCGAACCAATGAGCTGTTTGCCTGAATAGCCGGAGCTATACAAAGTTCTTGTTTCGCTTCCGTCGTCTATGGTCATGAATACGTTTTGGTTGTGCGTGATGAAAAAAAGTTCCTTTAGGCAGTCATTTTGGGAAAATACGCGTTTTATGGAAAGCTTTCCGTCTTGAATAGAAGAAGTTTCGCCGTCAATAATCCAGCCTGAATTCAGCTTTGACCAGGGGGATACGGCTTTAAAAAATGACTGGTGGGTCCATTTTGTAGATCTGGATGACAGGAAAAGAGAGAATGCAATAAAAACTGTTGCAAATATCATTAAAAAAAAAGAAACAGACTTTTTCACGACAAATTTATTATACCATGAAAAAGTCTGTTTTACAAAATTATTTTTTTATCTTGTCTTTAGCGTCTTATTTCTTTAAAAGGACAGCAAATGGATTGTACTTCATTCCATCGTCGCTGCCGTAGTTCTGGCGTTCCCTGCGCTGACCGTTGCCTTTTGCTGCAGAAGCGGATGCCATGCCGGGTTTGCCGGAAGCAGAGCCCTTCTTTACGATAAGCATCTTCTTCTTTCCACCTGCGGATGTGCCGGCTGCGGAACTTGTGCTGCCGTGAGAAGCTGAACTTCCCCTGGAAGATGCGTCGCTCTTTAGAGAAAGGCTAATTCTTCTTCTTGCTTCATCAAGGTCAATAATCGTAAATTCCTTTACATCGCCAACCTTGATTACTTCAAGCGGGTCAGAAACAAATTCGTCGCTAAGTTCGCTTATGTGGATAAGGCCTGTTTCGTGCAAGCCAATGTCAACAAATGCGCCAAAGTCAACAACGTTCTTGATTTTTCCAGTTACCTTCATGCCAACGGTCAAATCCTCAAACTTGACTACGCCCTTCTGCATGATTGGAGCCGGACAATCATCGCGTGGGTCGCGGTTGGGCTTTGCAAGCTCGTCCACAATGTCGTTGATTGTGGTTTCACCTACAGAATATTTTTCTTCAAGCTGCTTCTTTAATTCAGCAGAGATTTTTTCCTTTTTCTGAACCAAAGGAAGCACGTCTTTTGCAACCTCGTAGTTTTCCGGGTGAACCCATGTGTTGTCCAGAGGATTGTCGCTTTCGGGAATCTTAAGGAATCCTGCGCACTGTTCAAAGGCTTTTGGTCCAAGTCCGCTTACCTTCTTAAGATCTTCACGGCTGGTAATCTTTCCGTTTGCATCGCGGTAGGCAACAATTTTCTTTGCAAGGCTTGAGGAAATGCCAGAAACGTACTTTAGGAGCGATGCGGATGCCGTGTTAAGGTTTACGCCGACCTGGTTTACTACAGAGCTTACAACTTCGTCCAGAGTCTCGCTAAGCTTTTTCTGGTTTACGTCGTGCTGGTAAAGGCCAACACCAATTGCCTTTGGATCAATCTTTACAAGTTCGGCCAGCGGATCCTGCAAACGGCGTCCCATGCTGATGGCACCGCGGATTGTAAGGTCAAGGTCGGGGAATTCCTCGCGGGCAATGTCACTTGCTGAATAAACGGATGCACCAGATTCATCAACAACTGTATAGCGCACGTCCGGGTAGTTTTCGCTTATTACCTTGCTAACAATAGCCTGAACTTCCGGGCTTCCAGTTCCGTTTCCAACTGCAACAACCTGAATGTTGTACTTTTTAATGGCAAGCTTTACGGCATTGTAGGCTTCATCCGGGGCAGTAACCTGTTTGATAAGGAAGTAGCCAAGGTATTTGCCAGTTTCGTCAAGGGCGGCACATTTTGTACCAGTGCGGATTCCAGGGTCAACACCAAGAACACGTGTTCCCTTGATTGGCTGTGTCATCAAAAGGTTTTTAAGGTTTTCGCTAAAGAGGCTAATTCCACGCTCGTCTGCAGCATCCGTCTCGTCACTGCGGATTTCGCGGAGAACGGCTGGGCTTAAAAGGCGGACAACACCGTCTTCCACAGCATCCTTATAATATTTGTTTGGCAGCTTGTACTTTGCCTGGATTTCTTTTACTGCATCCGCAACGCTAACGTCCAGCGTAACTTCAAGGGCATTTTCGCGCTCTGCACGGTTGATTGCAAGAATGTGGTGGGGCTTTACCTTGTTAAGGGCTTCCGAATAGTCCCAGTACATCTTGTAAGTGGAAGTCTTTTCTGCTGTCTCGGCATCCTGACCGTCGGGAACAATACCCTTTGTAACGATTGAACCGGTGTCCATATAATAGGAATGAATGTCTTCACGGTTCTTTGTGTCCTGGGAAACGCGCTCAGCAAGAATGTCCTGGGCACCCTTAAGAGCGTCTTCCTTTGAGGCAACGCTAAGTTCGGGCTGCTCCGTGTTTTCCTTTACAAATTCCTCTGCCTTTGCTTCGATTGCCTTGTCGTCAAGCTCCGTCATTGCGTCTGCAAGCGGTTCAAGACCCTTTTCTGCGGCAACCATACCGCGAGTCTTCTTCTTTTTCTTGAATGGAGCCCAAAGGTCTTCAAGTTCGGTAAGAGTTTTTGCGGACATTGTGGCTTTGTAAAGACTTTCGGTTAGCTTGTTCTGTGCAAAAATGCCCTTTACTATTTCGAGGCGGCGTTCTTCAAGATTTTTATAGCTTGTAAAAAGATGGTCGCATTCGCGGACTTGAACCTCGTCCAACGAACCGTGCTTTTCTTTGCGGTAGCGGGAAATAAAAGGAATGGTACAGCCTTCCTGCACCAAGCTGATAACTGCGCTGACCTGAGCAATCTTAATGTTCAGCTCTTCAGCGATTTTCTGCATGATTTCTACTTCATTAACTTTTAATGAATCAATTAGTTCTTGTGTGAATTCCATAGGGCACTTATTTTACCTAAAAATGAAATTTGCGTAAAGGGGCATTTTCTTCTTCTTCTGGAGCATACTGAATCTTCCACTGTGCCCGGGTCTACGACGCCGGTCAAATCCACCGCATTCCCCGCTTTCCAGGGTTCCGCGGGTCCCTTCCCGCTCCATTGCCTGGCGGCAACGGCTTCGCCGCCCTTCCAATCGGGGCTAGGCTCCATCTGCAAAAAGGCCATTTCCACAAACTGTTTATTCCCACAAATGCCGATTTGTATTCTTACGGAGCGAACAACCCGGTACGCTATATAGACCCGGATGGTCGAAGAACTATGACAGCGTACGAAAAGAAATTTGCAAGAGAAATCCTCGGAAATGCCGCCCCTTTGAATACAAATGTTTATAAAAACTTTTCTGATGACGGTTCTTTTTCACCTCCACTTGGATTTGTTCTCATTCAAAAAACTTTATACTCCGACTCAATGACCAGAGGAGAACAACTTTCGGTTTTGATGCATGAATTATTTCACCAAGTACAATACATAAAGAATCCTATCGAAGTAAAAATATATGCAGGACTGCCTTTTGAATTCTCAGCTGGTGTTTCTGTTAGTTTATCCGGACACTCTATTGGAATTTCTGCTAATGCAAGAGCACGCGTAAGTGCGTTTGTAGGAATATCTGCAAGTATAGGCGTTTTTCCAAGCCTAGCCTATGAATTTGTTATTGATGAATTCATGGGTATAGTGAGCGAACATAAAGGTAAAGGCTATGTATACAAGTATGGAGATTTGTCGCAATACAATACTTTGTCTGATTTTCCATATTTGGAGTCTCAGGCTGAGATGATCGGGGATTTTGCCTACTTCTATTATCAGGAACGGTATAGCATTGGTATTGAAAATGAAGACAAGGTAAAAATGAAGCAAATGGCGGAAATACTGAAGAATTCAGGATATAAATCGGAGGCAATAAAATGGGTGTTAGAAAGGTATTGATAGTTTTTGCATGTATATTATTTGTTTCGTGTGGCAGGGGTAATGTTTCTGCCCCTATAGTGAATACAATACGACTTGAAGACGGGGAGCTTTTCTTATTATTAAACAATACCAGGCCAAAGACTTTTAATGAGATAGATTATATTGAGATAGACGCTTTTCCTTTTGGTGAGAGTTATTACAAAAATCTTAAAATAGATGAAATAGTGAATCGTCACGGCAGGCTAGATTATTTGCTTCTTAGAACAAAAGGTCTGCCAGAGAATTTTATTGCTCAGGAAAGACCCTATACTATTGATATTAAATGCCACCGTATCAAAGTAAAAATAGTAGTGCTATATAAGGATGGCGCTTTCCGTGTTTTTTCGGAGGAATACAGTTACTTCCCTGAACATCACAAGTTGGAGCATTATAAGAATTTCTTTTAAACTTATCCCCCACATCTAGCGTTTTTGGAGAGTGTAAAAACACGCCCTTTCCTCCGCCAAATAGGTATTTGTTGGGGAACCCTGGAATTTGCCCCGTTTCTGGTCTTGTTCCAGCGAAAAAATTGTGAAAAGAGGAGTTTAGAAAAGTAAAAATGGAAAATTCCTGCAGGAAAAATTTAAAACAGTCCTCAAAAAAATGGGTTATTGCATCCGGCTACCCAAAATTCCGCAGGAATTTGTGTTTGCGTTCAACAAATGCCGATTGATGGGAATAATAGGGGTGGGTTTGCGGTGGAGCAGGGACGCTAGATGTGGGGTGTATAAAAAAAACTATAAAATTAATATTCCTTTATGTCAAAAATTTTTATAAGAATAAACTCTGTAGAAAAATGCACCCCAGCCGCTATCGACATAAATGTAAAGCCTCCATCTTTTTTTATGAAACTTGCCATACAAAATATAATACTCAATAAAAAATGGCAAAACAACACAAATACCCCCTTGTCACTTACATATCCTTTATGAATGAGCATGCAATTCAAAAAGAAAACAATAATCGAAAAAGCTAATACAATTAAGAACACAAAAAGGTGGTCGATTCTCATTCCTGTAAAAAGACAAGAGGTAAAGTCTAAAACAGTTAAGGAAACTGCTATATAAATAATATTTCTCTTAAGAAAATCAAACATGCTTTTACTCCTTTTTCGTGTGAATAGGTATTACAACCGTCCATGTTTTCCAAACCCCACCACCGACACTTCCAAATCCTAAAGAATTCGGCATGCCTGATGGCTTTGAATTGTTCAAATCATAAGTTCCTATAACACCAAGACATATGTCAGCAGTTACCGAAGATGATATTCCAATTTGAGGGTGATCAAACGAAATTCCGACAGAAAAATCTTTCGAGTAGAAGTACTGCTTGTCGCTTTCCTCCTGAACCGTCGGGTTGCTTCCGGCATTAAGTTTTGTCACTATGCGGGTCTCGCCAAGGTATATGTTCTTGGCCGTCTGACCGCCGTACACCTTTAGGGCGCTGTCCGTGCGGTGCGTCCACATTTTGTTGAAGTACAGCGTCTCAGAATTCTTAGTGTATTTGTTGCTTCTCTGGCCGTCCTGCCCGTAGACGTAGGTGGTTGTATAGCTTGCGTCCGCAGAGTCCACCAGCTGGTTGCGCTCGTTCCAGTCTGTCAATTATCTAGATGAAAAATAATCTATTGCAATTTCTTTAGCAGCCAGCCAAATTTTTCACGAATTGGGATTATCTTATATTAAAAGGCTAAGAAAAAATTATTTTCCATCCCAAAAGTTTGATTCCAGTAATTTTTGATACCAGATTTTAAAATCTTCCCATGTAAGAACAACTTGAATATGCATCAGCAAATAATACCTTTCATCATCGACTATAAAGAACAGCCCTTCTTGATATTTATTTTTTTCCCTGTCAAGAGCTCGAAATTCAACTGCCTTGTATCTACCCAATTCTACGTTGCCAGGGTTTAGACATGCAAGGCTATTTTTTAAAACATATTTGTTGTAGATACCAACGAAATTCGATTCTGGATCAATTTCATCAGTTTTTGCTAAATAGCGAACGATTGAATCCAAGTCATGGGGCACAGTTCTGTCAATCTCGTATTCCCTGATTTTTATTTTATGGGGCTTCAATTCACAAAATAGCTTATACTTTTCATCGTCAATTTTTTTCTCATTGTATATGTCTTCCAGTGTCGGCTTGTAATAGTTTTCATACATTTTGAGGAAACCAAATGACAGGATTGCAATAAAAAAAATTCCCAGAACCGTGCAAAATAAAATCTTCTTTTTCATAATTTTCCTTCCGTTAGCAATTTGCGTATTTCTTTAAGTGTATTGATGTATCTTTCCTTATAAGGGGTGTTCCACGTTCTGATATTATTTTCCTGCCAGTCTACGCAGTCAAATGCATTCATGTCAGTACCGTTGTAGGGTATGACATCATACGGAGAAAGGCCTTGTTCAATTAGCCAGGGAATACAAGCCGATTCCATGTTTACAATTGCATCCAAAAGACAAGCTTTGTTTTCTTTTACGGGAAGATTCGATTCTTTTAGCTTTTCAACATATTGAGAGAAAACTTTATCGGGAAAAAAACGCATTACGACAGCTATTGCATAAGGTGTTTTTGAAAAGTTTTTAAAAAAATCTTTGTCTTCAAAAAGCAGGTCAATAAGTTCCAGTTCTTTTGCATGGAAGAGTTTTTCCACATTCTCCGGCTTAAAGGTCTTGGAATTTATTTTTCTTTCCGCAGGCATTTCCTTGGTATATTCAGTTAGCAGCTTGCGGACTTCTTCAAATTTTTCTATGCTTTCTTTTTCCTCCTTAGACAAAATATACACTTTGTTTTCTGCGTCATAGGTGCTGCCCATTCTGACAAGTTTTTCTTGCCAGTGTATGCAGTCAAACGCATTCATGTCTGCACCATTGTAGTCCACATACTCATACGGTGAAAAGCCCTGTTCAAGCAACCAAGGAATACAATCAAATTCTCTGAATACAATTGCATCCAAAAGATTATTGGGGTCTTCCATTACAGGAAGATTGGATTTTTTTAATTTCTCAATATATGGCTGAAAAACTTCATCGGAAAAGAAGCGCATTACGACACCTATCGCATAAGGTGTTTTTGAAAAGCTTTCAACAAAGTCTTTGTCTTCAAAAAGCAAATCAATAGTTTTTAGGTCTTTGTTATAGAACAATTTGCTTACGTTCTCTGCCCTAAAATTTTTGGTATCTATTTCTTTTGCCACAGGATTTTCTTCTTTTACTACAGACTGTGCTGTCTTATTTTCTTTATTGTTACAAGAAATAACCGTAAGCAGACATATAAATACGAAAGCAATTTTTTTCATATATTTCCTCATGGCGCACTTTTTTTGTAAATAATAATCTATGCAATTTATATCGTCAAGAAATAAAAAAGGCCTCCCAAAAAGGAGACCTTTGTTTGCGCATAAGAGCAAGCGGCTTTTATGCTGCTGTTATGGCAATTTTTTTGCTTTCGGTTAAGGCCTTGTTGCGCGGCATTGTGATGGTGAGGACTCCGTTCTTGAATGAAGCGGAAATCTTTGAGCCTTCAACGTCGTCCGGCAGGGTAAAGCTGCGGCTAAAGGAAGAAGACGTGCGCTCGTGGACAATCCATTCGCTGTTCTTTTTGTTTTCTTTCTTTTCTTCCTGGGTAGAAGAAATTGTAAGAACATTGTCCTTTAGGCTAAGGTCAACATCCTTTTCCGTGAGGCCGGGCAAGTCCATGTCCAAAACATAGGTGTCGCCATTCTGCTTTACGTCAACCTTTGGCATTCCAAAATGCGTCTTGCGCAATTCAGGGAATCCAAATCCGTCTTCAAAAAGTGAATTAAACAAAGCAAGTTCGTTCATAATCTATGCCTCCAAATATGAATTAAGTTTTTTGTACGCGGAAGGAGCTTTTCTTTCTTTGTACACTTAACATGAAGCAGATTCCGTGCCAACTTTTGTTTAACATAATACGGAAAGCGGTTTTGTGCTTCACTACCGGGAAAAATTGCGTGAAAGACCTCAGTTGCGCGTATAAGGTATTGGACTCGCTATGCTCGCCCGCGCAAAGGGCCTTTCACGCAATTTTTCCCTCTCGTTACGCACAAAACCGCTTTCCACATTTTCTAAGAAAAGTCCTTTTGCAGAACCTACGCCGCCGTGGAGCCCCGGCAGTACCGCCACAAGGCGGTATGAGCGTTAGCGAAGGGCGGAAGGGCGGTGACGAAAGGCCTATCCGGTCGAATTAGCCAAGGAATGAATGGTAGAGCAGGCAAAAGTACCGTCCAAAAAGAAATCATCAAACAGAAAACTGTGTCACTTTGACGCAAAACGGTATGCGGAATTTGTAAAAAAAGTGGCATTTTTACCTATAATTTACTCTATAGCATAAAATTTGTTTCTATTATATACTCGTAAGAATGATTGACACTTCCAAAGCAAATTTTAACAGTATCTATAATACGCTAAAGAATGCGCCGGATTTCCGCAACCAAATGTACAACACCATGATTGAACTTATGGACAATCAGGAAAAGCTGTTTGCCAAGCAGGAATCAAACCTGCCACCCGATCTTGCAGAAAAATTAATCCGCATCAGGCAAAGATCTTCCGAGCATCCGGTCTTTCAGCTTTTTAGGGACAACCCCTTGGCCAAGGCTCTTACGGAACGCTACAACAACAAGCAGCAGCTCCGCCTTATGAAGTACATGACCCGCGTTCAGGACAAGGCCGCTCAAAAAATGCTGGAAGACAAGGAATTTGCAAAGCCTTTTGCCGAGCTTGAAGAATTTGACGCAGTAATCCTTTCCGTAGACATCCGCCGTTCAACAGAGCTTATGCTACGCGCAAAGTCTCCCCAGTTTTATGCAGAATTTGTAAACGAGCTGAACACCATGCTTATAGACGTGGTAAAAGAAAATTTTGGCATCTACGACAAATTTACTGGCGACGGACTTCTTGCCTTCTTCCCGGACTTTTATTCTGGCAAGGATGCCCTAATTTATGCGCTTGAATGTGCAGACGAATGTAAGGCTGTTTTTAATTCCATATTCACCAAATATGAGGACAACTTTAACATTGACCGCAAGATAACTGGCCTTGGTGCGGGAATAGACTGCGGTTCGGTTTACAAAGCCGGCGTGGAAACCGAATACACGGTTGTAGGAAGCCCTGTTGTATACGCGTGCAGACTTTCTTGCGCCCCAGCAGGAAGCACATACATAACTGTCCGTGCCCAGAACAAGCTTTCTTCCATGAACTGCACATACTTTAATTCCCAGCCAACAAAGGTTGCCATTAAGCACGAGGCTACAGCTTATGCGTTCAGCATAACAAGAAAACCCAATGCAAGGCTTCACTTGAACGAGCCTGAATGGTACAATTCGCCAACTACAAAGTAGCAAAGAGTTTTTTATGATTAGTTCGCCATTGGTATTGGGTATTATTTTCTTGGCAGCTGCCCTTTTCTTTTGCACCCTTGCATTTATTATGGGCAGGCCAGAAGCCGTAAAAAAAACGCCACTCTTTAAGCCAAGCAGTTTTATCTTTTACCTGATTGGCTGCCTTACTTTTGCAACCGGAATTTTATTTGTTACGATGCGAAATGAACTTAGCAAGCAAGCAATCCAGGTTATTGCACTTGTTTACCTTGTCATACTGATTGTCATTTTCTTTATCTTTATTCAAATGATGGGTAGCAAAAAGAAATGAATCCTCCGCCACGCAACACCCTCCACCATGTAAAGGCAAGCACTCAGTACAAGCGGGAGCACAAGGCAGACTACGGCCGCGAGCAGATAGAAATCCTCTACGAAGACAAGGACATTGTTGTTATAAACAAGCCCACGGGGTTGCTTTCCGTTCCCTATCCTGGAAGCAAGGCAAGAACCGCACTTGACCTTCTGGAAAAAATCATGCGCTCGCGGGGAACCTTTTCTGCAGGACACAGGCCTTTTACCGTTCACCGTCTGGACAGGGACACAAGCGGTGTTATGATGTTTGCACTTAACGAAAAGATGCAGAAAAAAATCATGGACAGCTGGCACACCATGGTAACAGAAAGGCTTTACCATGCCGTTGCAGAAGTTTCGCGAAAGGCATTGCCGCTCCAAGACTCTGGGCTTATAGACGACCCCTTGGCACAAAACGCCCACCACGTAGGCTATGTTCCACACGACAAGGACGACAAGGCAAAAACCGTTGCAGCCCGCACCCACTACAAGATTTTGCTGCGCGGAAAAACACATTTTCTTTTTGAGCTTTCCCTTGATACAGGCAAGAAGAACCAGATACGCGCCCACCTGGCAAGCAAAGGCTACCCTCTGGCAGGAGACGAAAACTACCGCGCAAAAACAGACCCTTTTGGCCGCCTTGCACTTCACGCCCGCACGCTGGAATTTGACCACCCGGCTACTGGCCAGCACATGAAATTTGAAGTTCCCGAGCCTGACGAATGGGCAGAATACGTAAAGAAGGGAGACCCCAATCCCCAGGCTCCTGTCTGGTCTTCTAAAAATCCCTACAACGCAGAACTAAAGCAGAGGCAAAGGCAAATGGAAAAGGCCCTTGCAAAAAAACAGGAAGAAAAGCAGCTTGCCCCACGACTTTCCGCAAAGCAGAAAAGCCGAATGGATTTTATTGCCCAGGGCAAGTTTAAAAATAACAGTCGTTAGGATGGTAGTTTTTAGGACGAAAGACTTTAGGACGCAGTCCTACTTGCTCTACGATTTAGTCTTTGGCTAACTCGACTGAACATGCCTTTCGTCACCGCCCTTCCGCCCTTCGCTATCCGCTCATACCGTCCTGCGGCCGGTACTAAAGGGTTGCAAGCAACCCGGGGCTCCACGGCGGCGTAGGCTGGTCTAACCACTTTTACTCTCCGCTAAGGGCTACAACAGGGTCAAGCTTTGCGGCACGGGAAGCAGGGCTTAGGCCAAAGAAAACTCCCACGAAGACAGAAAAGACAAATGCAATAAAGCAGGACTTAAAGCTGATTACAATGTCTTGCGAGCGCACGTATTCCACGGCAATGCTTATTGCAATTCCAAGAATTATTCCCGCAATTCCACCCATAAGCGTTATGCTTGCAGACTCAACCAAAAACTGCTGGCGTATGGTATTGGGACTTGCGCCCAGTGCCTTTCTTATGCCTATCTCCTGCTTGCGTTCAGTAACCGTAACAATCATTATGTTCATTATTCCAATTCCGCCAACCAAAAGAGAAATGGTTGCAATTCCGGAAAGCATCATGGAAAGCGTGTTGGTTATCTGGCTAACCTGGTCTATCATTGTCTGCATGGACATAACCCTAACAGAACCTTCCGTCCCGGTAAGATTCTTGCAGTAGGTTTCAAGTGCAGTTGCCAAATCGGTCGCCTTGTCGGAAGACACAGCCTGAACCATTACCGTAGAGGCATTTGGATTTGGCGCAATTTTTTTTGCATAAAAGCCCCTCGTTACGTAACAGCCGGACGCTGTAGACTCCATGCCCGAATTCTGCTCGGCAAAAATTCCTATGACTTCAAAATTAAAGGGCACTTTGTCTGCAACAAGGGTTATGTACTTGCCAACTCCGTCTCCGTTTGGAAAAAGGGAAGATGCAACTTCGCTTCCCAATATGATTTTTTGCGTGCCCATTGCATCGTCGGTTACGTCAAAGCTTCTGCCCTGCTCCACTTTTAAACCGCAGGCCTCTATGTAACCAGATTCAACCGCGGTGCAGGAAGCGCTTGCACTTGTGTCTCCGTAAGCTACAGTTCCAGAAAGACTGTTCTTGTACCAAATCTTTTTTATTCCAGAAATATTCCCGAACAAATCTTCACGGAAACTTTCGTTAAATTCTATTGTAACGGCCGCCACACCCCTTCGCATAAAACCGGAACCAATGCTTACCATGTCCAAGCCGGATGAACCGAATGTGTTCTGAATCTGCATTGTGGAACTTTGACCCATGCTCATGATTACGATTACGGATGCAACACCAATAATAATACCCAAAAGAGAAAGCACGGTTCTTGTCTTGTTGCGCCTAAAGTTTTGCAGTGCATTCAAAAAATCTTCAAACATAGACTATGCCTCCTGCCCTGCCCCGGAAGGTTTTTCTTCTGATGAATCAAAAGACTCCGGTTCCTGCTTTTGGTCAGACTGAATCTTTCCGTCAAAAATCCTTATGCAGCGGTCAGATGCGGCACCAACACGCGGATCATGGGTAACAATAACAACCGTGGTTCCCTTTTTGTTTATTTCCCTAAAAAGACGCATTACCGCTTTACCTGTTTCGCTGTCCAAGGCACCGGTAGGTTCGTCGGCAAGAATTATGCGGGGACTCGTTACTGTGGCACGGGCAATTGCAACACGCTGCTTTTGACCACCAGAAAGCTCGTGGGGACGGTGGTTCATTCGCTCGGCAAGACCAACTTTCTGCAAGGCTTCTTTTGCCAACTCCGCCCTTTCCTTCCGTTCAACTCCAGCATACCGCAGGGGTAGCATTACGTTTTCAAGCACGGTCATAGACGGAAGCAAAAAATACTGCTGGAAAACAAAGCCAACGGTCTTGTTTCGGAGTTCAGCCAATTCACTTTCATCCATAAGAGCCGTTTCTTTTCCGTTTATCTTTACAATGCCGCCAGAAGGCCTGTCCAAGCAGCCAATCATGTTCATGCAGGTTGACTTTCCCGAACCTGATGGACCCATTATGGTAACAAATTCACCCTGGGTTATGTCAAAGGAAATGCCCCGCAAGGCAAAGACCTGGGTGTCTCCCATTGTATATGTGCGCTTTACGTCTTGCATAGTTATTACGGATTCAGCCATCTTGCACCTACCTTCCGCGGGGAGGCATACCGCCACCCATTCCGCCGCGCATTCCTCCCATACCGCCCATGCCTCCCCTTCTGCGTCCGGACGTTTCAGCAGAACTCTGGGCCTTTAGAACCTCGCCGCCCTTTAGACCGTTTTCTATCTTTACATAGTCAGCAGTGTAGGGGCTTACCGTAACATTTATCTTTTCTCCGCTGGGCACAAGCTGAACAAAAGCCTGTCCGTTTTCGCGGCCAACCGCATAGCGCTCTACAACAAGAAATTTTTCGTCAGGGCTGATTTTTATCTTCCCGGAAAAAGAGAAGTTTGGAAGGATTCCTTCAGGATATTCATCAATGCGGACCTTTGCCTTTACAACAGTTGCTCCGCGGGACGTAACCTCACCAATTGCAGGCCAGCTTACAACATATCCGTTAACAGTTTTTCCGCTCAGGGCAGAAAAGGTAAATTCAACAGTCTGACCAACTGCCAGCTTGGAAACATCCGTCTCAGAAATTTCAACATCGGCGGTCAAATAGGAAACGTCAACAATAGTTCCTACCGAGTCCTTTGCTTCAAGTGAATCTCCAACTGCAACATCTATATCTGCAATGATGCCGTCAAAGGTTGCAGTAACCTTGCGCTCTTCCACCTTTTGAACAAGGGCATCCCTCTGGGTTTTCATCAGCTGGTACTGGCGGGCGGCTCCTGTAATAAGGGTGGTCTGCATGTCATAATCATGCTTTGCAAGGTTGTATTTTTGCGTAGTGTCATCAAGCTGGATTATTACATCACCTTTTTTTACGACATCACCCTGCTTTACGTTTACGGCCACAACAGTTCCGTCGGAAAGGGCCTGAAGGGTCTGCTTCTGGGCTGCGGAAACAGTGCCGGCAATATCAATTGCATTTTCATAAATTTCTTCGCGGACTTTATATGTCGTATTGTTCAGCTTTTTTGCGGCAAGAAGTTTCTTTACCACGCTCAATGCGCCAATAATCACAACTACCGACACAATAAGAATAAGCAAAAGTTTTAACCATCTATTTTTCTTTTTCGCCATAAAATCCCCCTATTTGATTGCCTTAATTTCATCATCACGGCAGAACAAAAGCTTTGTCTCGTCGTTGTAAATCAGAAGCTCAATATCGTTTATAAGGCACTGAATTTCATAATTCTCTTTGTTTGCCTTTGCATTCCTGTATTCACTCAGGGTAACGTAGCCCTGCCTGTAGTAGCGCTCTTCATCAGCGGCAAGTTTTTTGTACATGTCAAGCGACTCTTCGTTGGTTTTCTTTTTCCACTGAATGTCTGAAAGCTGGGTCTGGCGGCTAATCATTTCCGTCTGGTAGTCTTTTTCCGCAGACTGAATGTCTATCTTTTCCTGTTCTTCGGCAATCTCTTTCTGCTGATCCGTTATGTTGGCAAGCAAGAATGGCTGCGGGCTAAAGGAAAGGCCAAAGGTGTAGACAGGGTAAAAACTGTCGGTTTTGAGTGGCCAGGAAACTCCGGCACTTGCGGTAAGACCCGTTCCGTTCCAAGTAAGTGATGAACCCAAATCAAGGGTGTCTGAATCCGTGGAGGAATTGTCAAAAGTGTAGCCTGCCTTTCCCCGCACGGTAATTTTTGAATCTGCATTACGGTTCAACGTATTGATGCGGTTGGTCCATGTGGCTTTTTCTATCTTTGCAAAGGCTTCCTTCTTAAAGGATAGCACGTCCACCGCTTCTGCCTGAGGAACTGAATCTGGCAAAAATTCAACAGCATCATTACCATCGTATTCTATACCGCACTTGGAGGCAAAGATTTTTGTCTGGCGTTCAAGTTCACGCTTGTTTATCTCTACGTTGCGCTCCCCGGAGAGAACCTTCATTTCTGCCTGGCGGTATTTGAGGGAGCCTGCTATGTATCCCTTGGCGCGGATTTCGTTAAAGGCCAGCTGGTCATCATACAAATCATTTTCCGCTTTTACTATTGAGGCTGCAGTTGAATAAAGCGACTTTAATTCAGTGTAAAAATCCTTTTCCGCGGTAATAAGGCCATTTTGCAGTGCACGGCTTGCTTCAAGAACGCTGCGCTCTGACTTTAGCTTTGTCACTTCCAGCTTTTGCCTGTTTTTTGAATACAAATCCACGCTCATGTAAAGGGACTTGTTCTTTGTGTCCGTGCCGTCCTCTTCCTTATACTTAATGTCGGCAGAGGCCCCAAGCGTAAGGTTGTTCAGCTGGGGGATGGAAAGTTCTGCGGAGGGAGAAAATGTAACCCTTCTGTGCTCGCCGTCAGTCGTTACTGTAACGGTACCGCTTTCAATCTTAAAATTCCATCCGTTGGATATCTTTGTTGCTTTGTCTTCCAAAACTTGATTCTGAAGCGAATTTGTAAGCTTTTTTACATTCAAATCATTTTGCAGATAGCCCTGCAAAAGATCCTCCGCTTTCTGGTGGGCAAAAAGAGGCATAAGAGAAATTGGAAAAAACAAACATAAAAGTTTAAGTCTCTTCATATACTAATAATACAAATAATCATGCAAAAAAGTAATACTTTTTTTAGAAACATTATAATTTTCTTATTTTTCGACCAACAGCCTGCCTTACTTGATTATCGTTTTTCTTTATGCTACCGTAAAAATATGATATTATCAATTTTACCAACATTTTGGTTTTCATCTTGGTTTTGGCTCGCAATTTGCGTGATTTGCATTGTTATAGAAGTCTCTACGCTCTCTTTAACAACAATCTGGTTTGCCATTGGCGCTTTTGCAATGGTTTTTATCTCCATGATAGCTATGCCTTTCCAGATTCAGCTTTTGATTTTTACTATTATATCTGTTCTGCTTTTGATTTTTACCCGCCCAATAGCACTAAAAAAGCTGGCTGTAAAACGCGCCGCAACGAATAGTGACAGTATAATAGGAAAGAAAGCTGCCGTTACCGAAAAAATCACTCCACTCAGCAAGGGTGCCATAAAAGTTAACGGCTTAATCTGGACGGCCACGGTCAAGGATGAAAGCGAACTTGAAGCTGGAGAGCTTTGTGAAATTGTTTCTATTGAAGGAGCTACAGCAGTCGTAAAAAAGGCTGAGTCTGTAAAGGCGGATAGCCCTTCACAAGAATAGACAGCTTTAATTCCAAGTTCTTGCAAAAAATCGTCATTGTCAAAAATTTGAAATTAAGCAAAAAATATCCATATAAAATAAGGAGAATTTTATGGGACTTTATGTTATCATTGCAGCCGCATTTGTAATCATGCTGTTGATTATCACAAACATCAGGATTGTACCGCAGTCACAGGCATACGTAATTGAACGCCTTGGAACTTACGCTTCCACTTGGCAGACAGGTCTTCACGTAAAGACACCGCTGATTGACAAAATGGCCAACCATGTTTCGCTAAAGGAAAAGGTTCTGGACTTTCCGCCACAGCCGGTTATTACAAAAGACAACGTTACCATGAAAATTGACACCGTTGTTTACATGCAGATTACGGATCCAAAGCTCTACACTTACGGTGTAGAAAACCCCCTGCTTGCCATTGAAAACCTTACCGCAACAACCCTCCGCAACATTATAGGCGAACTTGACCTTGACGCAACGCTTACAAGCCGCGATGTTATCAATACAAAGATGCGCTCTATCCTTGACGAAGCCACAGACCCATGGGGAATCAAAGTTAACCGTGTTGAAGTAAAGAACATTGTGCCGCCGGAAGCCATCCGCGAGGCAATGGAAAAGCAGATGCGTGCCGAACGTGAACGCCGCGAAAAGATTCTTATTGCAGAAGGACAAAAACAGTCAGAAATCCTTGTTGCAGAAGGAAAGAAGCAGTCAATGATTCTTCAGGCCGAAGCAGAAAAGGAATCCACAATCCTTAGGGCTCAGGCAGAAAAAGAAGCCCAGGTTCAGCGTGCTCAGGGTGAAGCCGAGGCTATCCGCGAAGTTCAGCAGGCAACGGCAGAAGGTCTTAAGATGATTAAGGACGCCAACATTGATGCCAACGTAATAAAGCTCCGCAGCCTTGAAACTATGGAAAAGGCCAGCAACGGTCAGGCAACAAAGATTATCGTTCCGGCAGACTTCCAGAACTTGGCAGGGGTTGTAAGCGCAATTTCTGCTATTGCAAAGAAATAAAAAAATGATTAGCTTGAATGAATGGCAATGCTTTTACAAAACTAGCCATTCGAGCTAATCAACGGTTGGTTAATCACTTCAATACGGATTGACACATTAATCAACGAACCTCCACGCGAATAAAAAAACCGGCAATCTTATCGCTAAGACCGCCGGTTTTTTAGTTTTAGAAAACTCTCTTTACCAATGCCTATTTCTTATTTCTCTGCTTAGAGACAATATCAAAGATAACAGCCAAAAGCAAAACAAGACCCTTTACAGCCTGCTGCCAGTTCATGTCTATACCCAAAATGGACATACCGTTGTTCAAAACACCCATGAATATAGCACCGACTACAGCACCGCCGATTGTACCTGTTCCACCGTATGCAGAAGCACCGCCGATAAAGCAGGAACCGATTGCATCCATTTCATAGCTTTGTCCAGCCGTAGGAGCTGCTGAATTAAAGCGTGCGATACAAACCAAAGCAGCAACAGCTGAAAGGAATCCCATGTTTGTATATGCAAACATCATAACGTTGTCTGTGTTAACACCGGAAAGCTTTGCAGCCTTTGCGTTACCACCAATTGCATACAAGTAGCGGCCAGGAACCGTATTCTGTGTATAGTAGCTATAGAAAACAACAACCGCAGCAATCAGAACCAAAACAGTAGGAATACCGTGGTGATGTCCCAACTGCCAGCAAACAAGAAGAACAACTACCGGAATAAGGATAAGGCGAAGGATGAATGAAACCTTGTCTGTTACTTCGTATCCCTTCTTTATCTTTGTTGCACGGCTCTTGATAGAGTAAGCAATCATTACAACACAGATTATTGCAGCAATAATCATTGTCGTTACAAGGCGGATGCGCTTAAGCTGGTCTGTAGCAGGACCAATCAAGCCTTCTGCCTGGGAAGCATTCAGAAGATCCGGCATAAATACTTCTGGAACATAGCTTGCAAAGAGGTTCAGATACTTCTGTGGGAAGGGGGAAATTGTAAGACCGTCAAGAACGATAAGAGCAACACCGCGCCACAAAAGCATACCGGAAAGTGTTACGATGAACGGCGGAATGTGTACGTAAGCAATAAAGGCTCCGTGCCATGCACCAATCAAAAGACCAACAAGCAGACAAATGATAATTGCCGGCACTATTGGCATCTTGGCATCTACAATCAGCTTACCTCCGATTGCACCAACAAGACAAACTACGGAACCAACAGACAAATCGATGTTACCACCGGTCAAGATACACAGCAACATACCGGCCGCAAGAATCAAAACGTATGAGTTCTGCAGGATGATGTTTGTAATGTTTGAAGGGGTAAACATTGTTGCGCTTCCCTTCAAAACGACCTGAAGAATCTGGAACAAAGCCATAACCACAACAAGGATTATAAGCATTGTATGATCTTTTAAAAGCTTTTTAGAAAAATCCAAGGGATTTCCAGCTTTGGCGACATTATTTTCAGCCATAATTTTCTCCTTTATATATTACTTACCGGACTCAATAATCCGTGTCATGATTTTTTCCTGGGTGGCTTCAGAACCCTTCATCTCACCAACGAACTTTCCTTCGTTCATGATGTAGATGCGGTCGCACATACCCAAGATTTCTGGCATTTCAGAAGAAATCATCAGAACAGACTTGCCTTCAGAAACCATCTTGTTGATAATGCAGTAGATTTCGTATTTTGCACCTACGTCAATACCGCGTGTCGGTTCGTCAAGGATAAGAATGTCCGGTTCAGCAAAAAGCCATTTGCCTATAAGAACCTTCTGCTGGTTTCCGCCGGAAAGGTTTCCAACGTCTTCCTGGACAGAAGCGCACTTTGTATGCATATCCTTTGCCATTTCAACCGAATACTTGTTTTCAAGGTCAATGTCGATTGAGTGGTACTTGTTTACAATCTTCTGAAGGTTTGCGCTTACGGTATTCTTTGCGATAGACTCGCTAAGAATCAATCCGTTACCCTTGCGGTCTTCCGTAACGTATGCAAGTCCGTGCTTGATTGCAGACTTAACATCAGGGAAGTGAACTTCCTTGCCGTTAAGGAAAATCTGGCCGCGGATGTTGGCACCGTAACTGTGACCAAAGATACTCATTGCAAGTTCGGTACGACCTGCACCCATAAGGCCTGATATACCAACAACTTCACCCTTGCGGATGTTAAAGTTTACGTGGTCGCATACCTTGATTCCGTCAAAAACCGGATGGTCAACGCACCAGTCTTTTACTTCAAAGCAAACTTCGCCAATGTGAGGTTCACGCTTGGGGAAGCGGTCCGTAAGATCACGGCCAACCATAGCCGCAATGATTTTATTTTCATCTACCCCGTCTTTTTCCTTGTCAAAAGAAGTTACAACTGTACCGTCACGGATAACGGTAATCGTGTCTGCAACATAAGCAACTTCATTCAACTTGTGGGAAATCAGGATAGAGGTAATTCCTTTTTCTTTCTTAAGCTTAAGGAGCAAGTCCAAAAGCTTCTTTGCTTCCGTGTCATTCAAGGAAGCCGTAGGTTCGTCAAGAATAAGAAGGCGTACATCTTTGGCAAGAGCCTTTGCAATTTCTACCAGCTGCTGCTTACCTACGCCAATGTCTTTTATAAGAGTGTGCGGATTTTCGTGGAGACCTACTATAGCCAATTGTTCCGAACACCTTTGGAAGGTTTCATCCCAGTTAATCTTTGCCTTTGAACCGCATTCGTTTCCAAGGAACATGTTTTCAGCAATGGAAAGAAGTGGAACCAGAGCCAATTCCTGGTGAATAATTACGATACCTTTTTTTTCACTGTCTTTTATAGTTTGGAATTTACAAACATCACCGTTATAGACTATATCTCCTTCATAAGTTCCGTATGGATATATTCCGGAAAGAACGTTCATCAAGGTAGATTTTCCAGCTCCGTTTTCTCCACAAAGCGCATGGATTTCTCCGTCCGCAACCTGAAGGTTAACGTTGCTAAGAGCCTTTACTGGTCCGAACGTTTTGGTGATTTGTTTCATTTCCAACAACATTTTTGCCAATTGGAAGCCTCCGTAAAAAATAAAGTCCCTAAAAAAACCGCCCACTTATTCGGCAGGCGGTTTTAACTTTCAGTCTTTTGTTAAAGACTATTCAATGTCTGATGCGCTGTAGTAACCAGAGTCAATGAGCAATGACTTGTAGTTGCTCTTGTCACCGTATACTGGTTCGCAAAGGAATGAAGGAATGATTCCTGTTCCGTTGTCATAAGTCTTTGTATCGTTGATTGGAGGTTCTGAACCCTTAGCGATAGCATCGACCATCTTTACAACCTGGCTAGCAAGAGTACGTGTATCCTTGAATACAGACATAGCCTGTGTTCCAGCGATCATGTTCTTTACAGATGGCTTGTCGCAGTCCTGACCAGTTACGAGTGGGAAGTTTGCTGCTGTGTAACCAGCTGCTACGAGAGCGTTTGTGATACCCTGTGCAACAGAGTCGTTTGAAGAATAAACAGCGTCAAGTTTCTTTCCTGCAGGACCGTATCCCTGAGCAGCGATAAGGTTTTCCATACGCTTCTGGCCAGCTTCTGTAGACCAGTTCAAAGTTGCACACTGTGCTTCTGAAGTCTGTCCAGATGGGCAAACGAGAACGCCAGAGTCAAAGTATGGCTTAAGAACATCCATTGCACCACCGAAGAAGAAGTGGATGTTGTTGTCATCAGGTGAACCTGTGAACAATTCGATGTAAGCTGGATCGTCTGCTGTGCGTTCCTTGAGCTTAAGGTTGTCTACGAGGTATGTACCCTGGATTGTACCAACTTTGTAGTTGTCGAATGTTGCATAGTAAGTAACAGCGTCGCTGTTCATGATAAGGCGGTCATAAGCGATAACTTTTACGCCCTGCTTCTTTGCTGTGTCAAGAACACCCTTAAGTGCGCTACCATCGATAGAAGCAATAACGAGGATTGAGTCGCCCTGTGTGAGCATGTTTTCAATCTGGCTTGTCTGCTGAGCAATGTCGTTGTTAGCATACTGAAGGTCTACGAAGTAACCGGCAGCTTCCAGTTCCTTCTTCATGTTAGCACCGTCCTGGTTCCAGCGCTGAAGTGATTTTGTTGGCATAGAAACACCAACTTTTACCTGCTTTGTCTTATTGCAAGATACGAATGAGAGTGCACTTGCAACCATTGCCAAAGATAAGAATAAACTAAGTACCTTTTTCATAGAAAAAAGCCCCCTTTTCTTTAATTTTTTTCCCGTTTCTAATTCGGATAATTATATATTACACGAATTCCACCTGCGTGGATTGGCATTAATCTTGAATTTTTTGCGAATATAAGGATTTTTTTTGCTTTTTTTCATAACTTTTTTGCCCACCATCTGGATTTTTTTGTGGTCAAAAAATTACCAAGCCTAGCCGGGATTGAAGGGGACGCAGTACGTGTTCAGCATACCTTCGTTGCCTAAAAGCATGGCTTTCTGCTATAATTATTCATTATGAAAACAACTTCTAAACAGACAAAATCCCACGGAACTCTTACCGGAGACAATCACAAGGCTTTGTGGAGCGGACGCTTTGCAGAGGGACCAGATGCCGCAGCCGTAGAATTTGAAACTTCTATTAACGTAGATGAGCGCATGGCTCTGGATGACATCCGGGGCTCCGTTGCACACGCCACAATGCTTGGCGAGCAGGAAATCATCAGCAAAAAAGAGGCTGCACAGATTGTAAAAGGCCTAGATTCTATAGAAAAAGACTTGCTTTCCGGCTCGCTTAAAATAGACTATTCAGCGGAAGACATCCATTCATTTATAGAAGCAACCCTTACGGACAGAATTGGAGAGGCAGGAAAAAAGCTCCACACTGGACGCAGCCGCAACGACCAGATTGCCCTTGACGAAAGGCTTTACCTCCGCCGCGTAATTCCGCTTTTGCAGAACAGAATAATCACAACCATGGAAGCCCTTATAGGAATAGCAGAGGAACACAAAAAGACTCTTCTTACCGGATACACCCACATGCAGCACGCCCAGCCCGGAACCCTTGCACAGCACCTTTTGGCCTGGACCTGTATGCTGCGCCGTGACTGGGAGCGTCTGGAAGATTCCCTTGCACGCATATCCGAATCTCCACTTGGCAGCGGGGCTCTTCAGGGCAGTACCCTTCCTCTTAACCGCGAATTTGTTGCAGAAAAACTTGGCTTTGACGGAGTAACGCTTAACTCCCTGGACAGCGTAAGCGACCGCGACTACTGCATAGAATTTACTTCTGACTTTGCCATGCTTCAGTCTCACCTGAGCCGCATGTGCGAAGAAATTGTCTTGTGGAGTACAACCGAGTTTTCTTTTGTGGACCTTAGCGAAAAATGGTCTACCGGTTCTTCCATAATGCCGCAGAAAAAAAATCCCGACTTTGCAGAACTAATTAGGGGACGCACCGGAAAAGTTTACGGTGACCTCTTTAACCTTCTGACTATGGTAAAAGGACTTCCACTTGCCTACGACCGAGACCTGCAGGAAGACAAGGAGCCTCTCTTTGACGCGCTTGACACCGTGGAAGCAAACCTTAAAGTATTTACCGCAATGATAAGCAGCGCAAAATGGAATGTAAAAAAGATGGCAGAAAGCTGCGACGGAGGCTTTGCAAATGCCACGGATGTAGCAGAATACCTTGTGCAAAAGGGTATGCCCTTCCGTACAGCACATGGGGTTGCGGCAAAAGCAGTGCGCATGGCTATAGACGCAGGCCTTACTAAAATAGAAGATTTGTGCATGGAAGAACTCCAGCAGTGTTCTGAACTGATTCAGGAAGACATCTACGAAAAGCTTGACCCGGCAGCTTGTGTTGCCCAAAGAAAAACCACAGGAGGACCTTCCCCTGTGACTACTACAAAGCAGATAAAATTCCTACAAAGCTTCTGCAAAAAGAATAGAAAGTAAAATATTTTCAAATAGCGATTCCCTTTGCAGCAGGAGAAAGCGCGGCAGGCACTGGAGGGGCCCGCCGTAGGCGGGTTGCCGCTGGGTGAGCGTAGTCGAACCCCGGCAATGGAGGGGTTGGGCCCCCGGAACCCCGGAAGCGCCACACAATGGGCACAAATCATCAGCATGACACATATATGTTAAAACAACTATCTGCCGCAAAAAACAAATTCCGTGCTATAATATAAATAGTAACCAAAGCATGCTACATTCATTTAAAAACTGTAGGTGGTATATATGAAAAAGAATTTTTCTTTGGCAGGTATTTTGATGGGAATTATTATTGCTTCGTCTACTTGTATTACGGCATCGGGAACGGAAAGCAAGTCCAAGGGCAATTCGCAAGATGCTTCCGCAAAATCTTTTACGGTTCTAAGCATGACCCCGGAGGGAGAGCTTCCTTCACAGGTTGAATACCCTTCTATACAGATTCAGTTTTCTGAACCTGTTGTTGCCCTAAAGGAACTTGGCGAACAGGAAAGCTCAAGCTACGTGTTTTCCATTGAACCGCCGCTTAAAGGGGTTTTCCGCTGGAAGGGTACATCTGTACTCTCTTTTGACAGCACAGATAAAACTGTACCCCAAAAGCAGTATACAGTGCGCATAAATCCTAATCTTGTGTCTAAAAAAGGAAACAAGATTTCCGGCAAACTGGAATATACCTTTCATACAGAAGAATTAAAGCTCAACTCCATACAGCCCGCTTACGCTGCCTATAAGGAAGGCCGCTATGTGGACAATTCAAGCGTTCCTCCCGAACTTGCAAAAGACATAGCCCTTCATTTTAACCTGCCTGTAAACGCAGCTGTTGTTTCAAAGACAATAACAGTTACGGACAACAAAAACACCACCTACAAATTTTCCGCTTTGAATGACGGCGACAAAACCCTTGTGCTTCATTTAAAGGAAACCCCCGCAGAAGACAGGCAGATAACCGTTACGCTGCAGAAGGGTTCAATGGCAGACAAGGACTGCTACCCCACAAGCGCAAACCGCTCAAGAAGCTTCCACACGCTTATTCCCTTTGTAATAAAGGACTGCTCAGAAAACATAAGGTGGCTCTCCCGCCAGTACGACAAGCCCGTACGCCTAACATTTTCTTCTATATTAAAGGAAGAAAGTGAAGCAGAGCTTGCCCAGTTCATAACCGCAGAAGGTAAAAAGAAGAAAGCCACAGTTACAAAAGAAAACCTTTTGGTACAGGGACAGACACTCCTGATTTTTGGTCTGCCCTTTGACTACAACGAAACATATACGCTAAAAGTTTCTTCCAGCTTAAAAGACATCTACGGCCGCAAGCTGGACAAGGACTATTCCTTTACAATAAAAGTGCCCGATGCAGAAAGCTTTGTGTCCTTTAAGAATTCAGGGCTTCAGACATTGGAAAGCCAGTTTACGCCAAGGATTGTCTTTACCCACCAGAACATTAAGTCTCCGTCTTCCTACAGGATTGAACCTTTGACAAATGCAGACGGAAGCAAATCTACCCAACGTGGCAAGACAATAAGCCTTGACGTTTCAAAGATTCCCCAGAACAAGAGAATTACGGAAACCGTAGACCTCAGCGACTATTTGCAGAAGGTTGGAAACCAGTACCGCGGAGCCGTCCTCTTTAAGGCTAAGGTCAATGTTGAGCGCAAGTGGCTGGACTGGACCAAGAAATACCGCACGGAACTTGATGACTACACCAACGAGCAGATAATTCAGGTAACAGATTTGGGTCTTACCGTACGCTATGCCTACAACCGCGCAGTTGTCATGGTAACAAGCCTTTCTACGGGTAAATCTGTACCCAATGCAACCGTTAACGTAAAGATTGTTCCATACAGCGATGCTTACGAACGCAACGGAGGCTATGCAAACGTACTCACCAAAAACTATGCCACCTTTGCAAGTGCCACAACAGACAGCGAAGGTGTTGCCATAATAGAATTCAAGAACGACTTGCTGGCCGCGCTTAGGAGCAACGAAGACGGAAAGCGCCTTAGCTACGCCAACAACCTCATTTATATAGAAGCAAAAACTTCTGACGACCGCGTAATGTTCAAACCATCCGAAAACGAATTCTGGTGGTCTTCCGGCAATGTGGACAAGGGAGACATAGACGGTTTTGCCCGCGAACAAATGGTTGCCACCATATTTACAGACCGTGGACTTTACAAACCCGGCGAAACCGTAAGCTACAAGCTGATTGACCGCACACTTTACAAAGAGGAATACAGCGTTCCACGCGGAAAGGATGCAGAATACACCATTACCCTTGTTGACCAGAGCTGGAACAGCAACAAGAGCTATTACAAGACAAGCGGCACCCTAAGTGCAAACGGCACAACATCCGGTTCCTTTAAGTTACCGGAAGACCTAAAGCCGGGCGACTACTACATCCGTTACCAGAGGCATCTTGCTGGCAGTCTGACGGAAGAAAATTGTAGGGTTCAAGTGCAGTTCTTTGAAAAGCTGCGTTTTGAGGCAGAAGCATCTGTTCCACAGGGAACTTACTACAGGGGAGACACCCTTTCTGCAGAACTTAGCGCATCTTATTTAGGCGGCGGTGCACTGGACAACAGTTCCTACACTTCAACATGGACCCGCCAAAAGCAGTCCTTTAGTGCACATACGCCTGCATACAAAAGCTACACCTACGGCCCCAAAAAGTCTGCCAGTGACAGCTACCTGCGCGAAAGTGGCAACGGAACTTTAAGTGCAGAAGGCAAAGCTACAATCAACCACAACACGGGTACAGAAAAGGGTACAGTTGCACCCGCTACACCCTATCTTTACACAATGGAAGCAAGGGTAACAGATTCCGGCAACCAGGCCATTAGCACAAGCACATCTGTTTTGGTTCACCCGGCAAAATTCTACATTGGCCTAAGCAACGCAAAAAACATCAAGGGCTTTGCCAAAAAGGGCGACACCTTAAAGTTTGACTATGTTTGCATCACCCCGGAAGAAAAAGCCGCAGCCCAGAGCCTACTGCCCAAAGACGGCAAGATAAAGCTTGAGCTTTTGCGCGAAGAATGGAAAAGAACACAGAGCCTTAGCAGCGACGGATACGTTTCTTACAACTGGAAACGCGAAGACATTCTTGAAGACGAACGTTCGTTAGCAATTACAGACGGCAATGAATTCTCGTTAGTTCCAGAAAAAGGCGGAAGCTACACCCTGCGCCTAAGCACAAAAGATGCAAACGGCAGCGATGTAATCACAGAACGGAATTTCTATGTTACAAGCAGCGACTGGTACTGGCACACGGAAAACCAGCAGCAGATTGGCCTTACCCCGGACAAGGCAGAGTATTCAGTAAACGATTCTGCCCAAATCATGGTTCAAAGTGAACTTCCACGCGGCAAATACCTTATGACGGTAGAACGCGGAACAATCCTCTCCCAGAAGATTTTGAACATTACAGAGCCAACATCCGTAATATCTGTACCCATTTTGGACAGCTATGCCCCTGTAATCTATGTTTCTCTTTCATCCTATTCAACAAGGCAAAACGGAAACACCGGTGCTACAGAGGAAAAAAGGGATACAGATAAACCCAAAGGCTACTTTGGAGTAACAGCCCTTAACGTAGACCTAAAGACCAAGACTTTTGACATTCAGATAAAGATGGACAAGCCTTCCTACCGTGCAGGAGACAAGGCACATATTACACTCCATGCATCCCGCAACGGACAGCCTCTTGCAAATGCGGAACTTGCACTTATTGCGGCAGACCGTGGCGTTCTTGATCTGATTGGCTACCACATTCAGGACCCAAGCGAAGTCTTCTATAGTAAATATCTCTTCCCCGACCGTGCCTATGGTGGAGATTCCCGCCAGCTTTTGATTGACCATGCGCAGGAATCAGAAGATTCAAAATATGAACTAGCAGAAGAAAGCGTTGTTTTTGAAGATGCAAAGGCAATGGGAGCCGCCCCCCGCATGATGATGAAGTCTGCAAAAAATACTGCGGCAATGGCAGACGGTGCCGTCATGGTGTCTAAGGAAAAGGCAGCCCCGGCCCTAAAAGTGCGCAAGAACTTTGCTTCAACCGCAATCTTCCGCCCAGATTTGGTAACAGATGCAAACGGAGACGTTACAGTAACATTCACCCTGCCCGACTCGCTTACAACCTACCGCGTAACGGCAGTTGGCATTAAGGACAACCTATTTGCAAGGGCAGAAGAAGAGCTTGATGTTGCAGAGCCAATTTCCGTGCGCCAGGTTCTGCCAAGAAAACTGCGCCTGGACGACAAGGGAGAGGCAGGCGTTACCATTACAAACCTTGACGCACAAAACCACGACGTAACAGTTGCAATGAATGTTTACAGCGGCGTGGAAAAAGCAGGCATTGAACAAGACGCATCCTCCGTGCAAAAGCTTCCGGGCAAGGCTTCTGTCCAAGAAGAAAACAAAAAGACTGTTTCCGTTAAGGGACAAAGCACACAGGCCCTTATGTTCAGCATAAAGGCAGAGCAACAGGGCTGGATTACGGTTGAATACACAGTTACCGGCGACCTTATAAACGAAAAGATTTTTGTTCCTCTGGAAATAGAAAAGCCCTATATCTTTGAGGCTGTAACAACAATCGGTGAGGTGCGCGATGCAGCGGGAATAAAAGAAGGCAAGGCGTCTGCAAAAGAGACAATCATCCTGCCGGGAGATGCAGAAGACGGAAGGGGTAGCCTTTACGTTCAGCTAGACCCGACAAGGCTGGGTGTTCTGCGCGAAGCTGTGGGTTATGTCTTCCACTATCCTTACGGCTGCATGGAACAGCGCTCAGCGGCAGTACTTCCTTTGGTGGCCTTTGGCGACTACATAAAGATTTTTGACCTTAACACAGAAGTAAAAGACCCGGCGTCTGTTGCCGCAAACGAAATACGCTCTTGGGCAAAGGTACAGAATTCAGACGGAGGATTCCCCTACTGGCCAGACGGCTTCTACAGGGAAAGCAACCGTTATGTTTCCATGCGCATTGCAGAAATCCTTTCTCTTGCAAAGCAGCGCGGAATTGTAAAAAACAGCGGCATCAACGAAGAAAAGCTTGCCTCTTACCTTATCCGTGAATCTGATTCCATCATAAAGGAAAAGGATGAAGCTTCATGGGCAATGTATACAGCTGCCTACGGTTACTATGCGGCACAAATGCTGGGCGGAAAAATTGACGAAGCAAACCTTGAACGCATAGCCGATTCAGATTCAAGCGACGTTGAAACTTTGGCACTGGCAGCCCTTACCTACCTGAACATGAACCAAAAGGCAAAGGCAAAAGCAGTAAGCCAAAAAATGTACCGCTTTGTGCGCCTTACAGCCCGCGGAATAGACATAACAGGCAAGGCAAAGGACCACTACTGGTGCTTCTTTAACCATTCAAGCGAAAAATATGCATTCTACTTGCAGCTTTTCACAAGGATGGAGACTACAAATACAATAAACCAGCGTTTGGTTTACGAGCTGCTCAAAATGCAAAAGACAGGAAGGTGGCAGTCCACGGCGGTAACAAGCCGCGTCTTGATTGCAATCTACGACTACATCAAGACCAACGACCTGGACAACCTTGACTTTACCGCCGAAGTCCTCCTGAACGGAAAGAATCTTGCCAGCGGAAAGTTCTACGGTGTTGCATCCCTTGCAGAAGACAAGGAAATTGACTTTGCACAAGAGCCTCTTGCTTCCATGCCCAAAGACAAGGAGCTTGAACTTGAATTCAAGAAGGACGGAAGGGGAACCTTGTTCTACACGGCAAGCATGAAGTACGCCATTCCTCCAGTAAAGCAGACGGCCCGCGATGAAGGCCTTTGCGTCTACACGGAAATTACCGATGCGGAAACCGGAGAAGTTATTTCTGAAAGCAAACTCGAGTCAGGAAAAATCTACAGGGAAAAAGTCGTAATTTCTTCTGTAATAGATGCAGAATATGTTGCCTTGCGCGCACCGGTTCCGGCTGGATGCGAAATACTCAACTCTGCCTTTGTAACAACAGGAACAATACCTTCTGCCTCTTCGCAGGAAGAATCTCCGGTTAGGCCGCTTGCAAAGAACAGGGTAAGGCCTTGGTGGTACAACCCCAACCGCGGACTTTCCTACAAGGGCATTTACGATGTAGAGATGCAGTATTTCTGGGACTACTTCCCAAGAGGAATTCAGGAAGTGGAATTTACATTCAGGGCAAGCCGCAAGGGAATGTACAACACGCCTTGTGTTACCGCTGAATGTATGTACGAGGAAGAAATATTCGGACGCTCAAGTGGCCGTGTTTGGGAAATAAAATAGCGGTAGAAAAGGAAAAAGCCAAGCAAGCTACGCCGCCATGGAGGGGCCCGCCAAAGGCGGGTTGCGAAAGCAATGGAGCGGGTAGGGCCCCGCGGAACCCCGGAACGGCGGTGGCGCAAAGGCATGTTCGGTCGGATTAGCCAAGGAAGAAATGGTAGAGCCTAAAAAAGCACCGTCCAGATTCAAAAATCAAAGCGGCAAAAAAGAATCTTCCGGCTTTATACCAAAGCGTCCTGCAAAATCGCGGGCATGCCATGCGTTCATAATCACTTCCTTGGGGTCGTGGGCATCTGAATTGCAGATTACGCGGACAGACGTTTGCGCTGCCATTTCCCAAAATTCTGCATAGGGATACTGGTAGCGCATTCCCCTGCTGGTAGAATTTGGCTCACGGGAAAGCCCCAGGCCGTTCACTTCTATTGGAAGATTTAAATCTACGGCCGCATCAAGAATAGCCTTTAGGCAGCTTTTGGACTGGTCATCCCATTCCTTGTAGCCTTTCATAAAAAGATCCGGATGCGCTAAAAAGGCAAAGACTCCGCTCCGCATTCCGTCTATTGTCTGATCCACATAGCGGTTAAGAAACTTGCTTTCCGCACACTCAGGAATGTAGCGGTGAAGGCTTCCGTCCGTAAACCAGTGGGAACCAAGCACAAGGTATTGCGCACCAAAGCGTCCCTTTAGCTCGTCCGTATACCAGCTCTTGTAGCGGGGATCCCACTCACATTCAAAGCCAAGGTACACAGGGAAAGGCATTTTTTCTTTTGCCTCTTTTACCTGCTGAACATAAAGCGGCGTTTCTTCTACAGACATTCTTACATGAGGCCATGTGTCTTCAAATTCCGCAGGATAGGGGCAATGGTCGCTGAATCCAAGGGCTGTGCAACCGTCGCGCAAAGCCTGTTCAGCATAATCCATTGGCTTACCTTTTGCATGGTGGCACAATTCTGTGTGGGTGTGGAAATTATAGATGCTTTTCAAATCAATGCCTTCTTTTTAATTTTATTGTTTTACAAAAAAGCCCCTCGGAAATACATCCAAGGGGCATTGCTTAACAACTAAGAATTGTCAAAGACTTATTTCTTTGATGTCTTCTTTGCAGTTGCTTTTTTAGCTGTGGCTTTCTTTGCAGGAGCCTTTACAGCTTTCTTAGCAGTTGCTTTCTTTGCAGAAGCTTTTACTTCTTTCTTAGCAGTTGCTTTCTTTGCTGTTGCCTTTTTAGCAGGAGCTTTCTTTGCAGCAGGCTTTGCGTTTGCCTTAATAACAGCCTGTGCACCAGCCAAACGAGCTGCCGGTACGCGGAATGGAGAACATGAAACGTAGTTCAATCCGAGCTTGTAGCAGAGTTCGATAGAAGCTGGGTCTCCACCGTGCTCACCACAGATTCCAAGGTGAAGGTCAGACTTAACTGCGCGTCCCTTTTCTTCTGCAAGACCAATCATAACTCCAACACCGTCTTCGTCCAATGTCTTGAACGGATCCTGGAGGAGAACTTTCTGGTCAAGGTAAGAATCGATGAACTTAGAGTAGTCATCACGGCTAAAGCCGAATGTTGTCTGTGTAAGGTCGTTTGTACCGAATGAGAAGAAGTCTGCATATTCTGCAATCTGATCTGCTGTTGCGGCTGCACGTGGGAATTCAATCATAGAACCAATCTGGAACTTGAGCTTTGTTCCCTTTTCCTTGTTTACCTTAGCAATAACAGCTTCTGCCTGTTCGCGGATCTGCTTGAGTTCGTTAACAGTTGTTACGTTAGGAATCATGATGCGTACATCGTGCTTGATTCCCTTCTTTTCTGCTTCTGCTGTTGCGAGGGCGATTGCCTCAACCTGCATTTCGTAGATTTCAGGATATGTGATTGCAAGACGGCATCCGCGGTGACCGAGCATCGGGTTGTGTTCGTCGAGGTCTGCAAACTTTGCCTTAATAACTGCAACGTCTACATCAAGCTTCTTTGCAAGGCTCTGTGCCTCTGCATCTGTCTTTGCCTGGATGAATTCGTTGAGCGGCGGGTCAAGAAGACGGATTGTAACAGCGCGGCCTTCCATTGTCTTGATGATTCCAAAGAAGTCCTTCTGCTGCAAAGGAAGAATCTTGTCAAGGTTCTTCTTGCGTTCTTCTGTGCTGTCAGAAATAATCATCTTCTGGAAAGAAGTAAGCTTTGGTTCGTCAAAGAACATGTGCTCTGTGCGGCAAAGACCAATACCTGCTGCACCAAAGCGGAATGCCTGTGGAGCTTCGTTCTGTTCTGCGTTTGCAAGAACATTGAATCCCTTTACAACCTTTCCGGATGGAGTCTTGCGAACAGACTTTGCGCGAACTTCGTCTGCCCAGCTAAGGAATGTTTCAAGGTCACCGGAAACAGAAGCTGGAGTTACAGGGATAAGACCTGCATATACTCTACCTGTTGAACCGTCGATAGAAATGGTGTCGCCCTTCTTGAATACCTTGTTGCCAATAGTAACTTCGTCTTTTCCAGAGAATACAACTGCTGCACAACCACAAACACAAGGAGTTCCCATACCACGAGCAACAACAGCTGCGTGAGATGTGCGTCCACCAGTAGAAGTAAGGATACCTTCTGCAACGTACATACCTGCAATGTCATCAGGAGATGTCTCTTTGCGAACGAGCATTACCTTCTTTCCGTTCTTGTGCCATTCAACAGCTTCTTCTGCTGTGAATACAATCTGGCCTGCACCTGCACCAGGAGAAGCGTTAAGAGCTTCTGCCAAAGGAGTTGCTGCCTTAAGAGCCTTTGCTTCAAACTGTGGGTGCAAAAGCTGGTCAAGCTGGTCTGGCTTTACGCGAGTAAGAGCTGTTTCCTTTGTGATGAGCTTTTCTTTAACCATGTCAACTGCCATCTTAACAGCAGCTGCACCTGTGCGCTTACCGTTGCGGCACTGGAGCATGTAGAGCTTTCCTTCCTGAACGGTAAACTCCATGTCCTGCATATCGTGATAGTGCTTTTCGAGGCGGTTGCGGATCTTTGTGATTTCAGCAAAAATCTTTGGCTGCTGCTTCTCGAGAGCAGAAATATCCATTGGAGTGCGGATACCGGCAACAACGTCTTCACCCTGAGCGTTGATGAGGTATTCTGCCATAAAGTGGTTTTCACCAGTTGAAGGATCGCGGCTGAATGCAACACCTGTTCCAGATGTGTCGCCCATGTTACCGAATACCATTGCCATAACAGTTACGGCTGTGCCCTTGATTACTCTTTCATCAATATTGTTGAGCTTGCGGTATACGATTGCGCGTTCATTCATCCAAGAACCAAATACTGCGCCAATAGCACCCCACATCTGCTTTTTTGGATCCTGTGGGAAAGCTTCGCCCTTTTCTTTCTTGTACATTACCTTGTACTTGCTTACAATTTCCTGAAGCTCTTCAGCTGTAAGTTCTGTATCTTCTTTAATTCCGCGGTGTGACTTTACTTCTGCAATGATTTCTTCAAATTTATCATGGTCAACACCCATTGCAACGTTACCGTACATCTGGATAAAGCGGCGGTATGCGTCCCAAGCAAAACGCGGGTTGTTTGTCTTTTTTGCAAGACCTTCAACAGATTTGTCGTTAAGACCAAGGTTAAGGATTGTGTCCATCATACCAGGCATTGATTCTGCAGCACCTGAGCGGACAGAAACAAGGAGTGGATCCTTTTCGTCGCCGAGCTTTTTGCCCATTGCTTTTTCAAGTTTTGCAAGATACTTTTCAACTTCTGCATCAAGACCTGCAGGGTATTTCTTACCTAACTTGTAATATTCCTGACAAACGTCAATAGAAATTGTAAATCCCGGGGGTACAGGAAGGCTCAAGGGAGCTTTTGCCATCTGTGCAAGGTTGGCGCCTTTTCCACCGAGTAACGGACGCATTGTTTCATCGCCTTCTGCGTCACCGTTTCCAAAGAAATAAACATATTTGGTTTTAGCCATATGTCCTCCATATATATATGTAAAAACAAGTATAGCGTCATTTCATTTTACCGTCAACAGATACAGGGGTTTAGAAATCTAAAATTCTGCCTTTTTACTTCTTTTTTGCGGCAATTTTTTTTGCAAGGGGCTTTCCGGAGCTTGCCCGCTAACCGCGCGCGGCCTGTCTTGCGCCAGGCGCCTTCGGCCTCCTCCAATCCCTGCCGTGCTTTTACCTGCTGTACGGAACAAAGGCTTTGCTGCCAAGAGTTTTCCAGAAGCTGTTAAAACAAAAGTGCCCGGGCAATCCCAAAGTAAACCAAAAGACTCGTGGCATCTACAATCGTTGTAATGAAAGGGCTTGCCATAACCGCCGGGTCAAAGCGAAGCTTCTTTGCCAACAGAGGAAGGGAACAGCCGATTATCTTTGCAACAAGAACCGTAGCCGCCATCGTAGAACAGACAACAAGAGCAACCCAAAAAGTCACGCCGTCATTTTTCAAAAGCAAATGGTCAACCAGCATAATCTTTGCAAAGCAGACAAGGGAAAGAACAAGGCCGCACAATACTGCCGTCTGGATTTCCTTCCACAAGACTTTTGGCAAATCCCTAAAGCCAACTTCTTCCAGCGAAAGTGCGCGTATTATCGTAACAGAAGACTGGGAACCAGAGTTTCCGCCAGTATCCATAAGCATGGGAATAAATGCCGTAAGCGCCACCTGAACTGCCAGTGCGCTTTCAAAACCGGTTATAATCATACCAGTAAAAGTTGCGCTCACCATAAGCAGCATAAGCCAAACAATCCTGTGGCGGAAGAGGTCAAACGGCGTTGAGCGAAGGTAAGTCTTTTCCGACGGAGACATACCACCCATTATTTCAATGTCTTCAGTTGCCTCGTCTTCCATAACTTCAAGAGCGTCATCAAAGGAAATAATTCCAACCATGCGCCCTTCCCCGTCAACAACAGGCAGCGCATAGAAGTTATATTTGGAAAGAAGCTTTGCCACCTGCTCCTTGTCCTCGTGCGTCCTCACCGTAATTACGTTGTCCTTCATAAGACTGTCTATCTTTATGGAATCATCCTTGGCCAAAAGCAAATCCTTTACGGAAAGCCGGCCCAAGAGTTTCTTGTTCTGCGTCACATAGCAAGTGTAAAAGGACTTGTTGTCAAAACCAGTCTTTCGAATTTGCGCAATTGCCTCACCCACAGTAGAGCCCAGCCTTAGCGAAACATATTCCGTAGACATAATTGAACCGGCAGAATTCTCTGGATACTGCAAAAGTTGGTTTATCTCGTTGCGCATTTCGGGGGAAACCTGCTTGAGTATTCTGTCAACAACAATTGCAGGCATCTCGTCAACCAAGTCTGCCGCATCGTTGGCATACAGGTCGTTAACAATATCCTTAAGTTCTGAATCGGAAAAGCCTCGGATCAGCATCTCCTGGAAGTCGCTGTCCATCTCCACAAAAACGTCAGCAGCCTTGTCCTTGGCAATAAGGCGGAACAAAAGCGGAATCTGCTTTTCGTCCACGCGCTCAAAAAGAGCCGCAAGATCGCCCGCCGCCATTGTGGAAACAATATCCTTTATAGTTGAATACTTTTTTTCTTCAAGAAGACGCTGAACCATCTCCTCAATTTTTACATTGAACTCTGTCATTCCATTTTGTATGAGAAATGAGAACTGTAAAAGTGGCTTGCATTAAAGCGGAAAGATTGCGGAAAAAGCCATGCCGTGCGCCCCAGACTCTCCGTTTCTATGCGAGCCGGAATTACTGTCATCGCCCATAGCTTCCCCCTGTCTATTTTTATTTTGCCCGATTATACAAAAAAGAATACCTTTTGTCCATCGCTTAAGCTTTCCCCCTTCCCTTAACATAACCACCAAAATCTGCTATAATCACCGCAGGAAAAAAGTCATGGAAATAAAAAACTACATGCACACCGTGCATTACTACGAAACAGACAAAATGGCAATCAGCCACCACTCAAACTACATCAGATGGATGGAAGAAGCCCGCGTGGATTTTCTAGAGCAAATTGGCTGGGGCTTTGAAAAGATGGAAGCAAAGGGAATTGTTTCGCCAGTCCTTGAAGTAAACTGCCAGTACAAAAAAAGCACCACCTTCAGCGACAAAATACAAATTGCGGTAAAAGTAAAAGAATTCAAGGGGCTTAAGCTTTGGATTGAATACGAGATGCGCAACGCCGCCACAGGAGAACTATGCGCAATCGGAACAAGCGGCCACTGTTTTATGCACACCAACGGCAAACCAATTTTTATGGAAAAGGAATACCCGGAATTTTATTCAATAATGAAAAGCCATGAAATTCAAAAATGAATAAAAAATATTTTTCCGCCTGCCTGTCATTTTTTATCTTACTCTCATCAGCAAAAACTTCTTTTGCAAAGACTGTCTCCCTGCCTGTAACAGGAATTCCCGGTCTTGTGCCATATATCGCAGACATTTCCCTGGACTGGGACGAAGGAGCTTTTGGCAAAAAGAGTGCATTCTCCTACAACCACTCCATTGCCAGAATGGCGGCCGTTTTTTCCGACAATGCCTATGTTGACGTCCTTGAAAAAAAAGACAATCCCCTTTACAAGACATACAAAACTTTGGGCGTACAGGACAGCGACATTTTCCTAAAATACAATGTTGACTACAACGATAAGGAATACGGCATAAACCAATGCGCATTCAGCATAGCGTCAAAAACTATCAGCAGCGCACAAGGGCCAAAGACACTTGTTTTCCTTATAATACGCGGAACTCCCCTTGGCCCGGAAGAATGGATTTCCAACCTGAACATAAACAATTCCCACAAGGAATCACAGGAAATTCACGAAGGCTTTTCCATTGCAACAAAACAAGTCCTTTTATATCTGGATGAATACACAAAGAAGCACAATATCAACACAAAAAATTCTTTCATCCTAATAACAGGACACAGCCGCGGTGCCTCCGTAGCAAACCTATGTTCCGTCCATCTAGCAGACAGCAAAAAATTCTTGGCAGAAAACATCTATGCATATACCTTTGCAGCCCCAAACGTTACCCCAAAAAAAGTTGGCAACCTAAGCCAATACAAATTCATCTGGAACATTGTAAACGCAGAAGACGTAGTTCCAACCATGCCGCCAAACAGAAAGCTCTGGACCTTTCAAAAATACGGCAACATCCTTACCCTTACAAACGCCTGGAACACAAATTATGAAGTTTATAGAAAAGAATATCTTCCCAAAATGAATTTTTATTTCCGCAAATTTTATGGGGAAGATTATTCTCCTTTTAAAACAGGTCCCTTCATTCCTATCATTATTACAAAATTCCTCACTTCCTCTTACCCGGAAATGGGCAAATTCTACGATGGTTTTTTGCACCCCCACAATTTTGCCGAAAGATTTATAAAATACCAGGTCTTTACCGGAAAAACTCCCCAAGATAAGGTTGCAAACGTTTTGGCTTCAATGGATAAAGCCATCAAATCAGATGACAAGCTGGAAAAAAAGGCCCTCCTGTCCAGCATCCACATGCACACCATGGAAACATATCTTTGCTGGCTCCTTGCCCTTGACGAAGAAGAAGTTTACTCCAAAATGAACTGCGAGCTTGTAAGGCTTCAGGGCCATGTAAACTGTTCCGTACTTAACGAAAGAGACGAAGTTGTACTTAGGATTGAAAATTCAAAAGTAATTTTTTCTTCTATAAAGTTTCCTGTAATTGCATTTTCAAAATCCATAAACACAAACTTTATTGGCTTTCCAAAAAACGCAAACTACAAAATTCTTGTCAGTTCAGACAGCCTTTTAAAGTCTTCGTTCTATATTGAAGTAGAAGAATATTCCCCGGAAGGCATTTACTTGGGCTGCAGCAAAAAAAGGGAATTCTACACAAGGGAAAACAACCTCTACGAATTTTCAAGAGAAAAAGACATGCCTAAGGATTTCCCTCTCGTGGCAAAAGAATTTACGTCTCAGGAAGCATACGATTCCCAGGAAAAATACGGCTTGCGTCCGGACAAAAAATTTTCTTTCCACCCGGAAATTTCTTGGGACTTAGACAACCGCATAACCCTTGGCGCAAGAATCGGAACCCAACAAATCTTTGGAACCTTCCTTAGCGACTTTAACATCCACCGCTTTGGAGACTACCTTGTACTCTGGACAGGCTTTGGTTCACAAAAGAAAATATACTCGCGCTTTTATTGTGACGCAGAAATCTTTACAAAATTTGTATATGTCCTTTCACTGGAAGATTCGGCCAGAAACCTGAATCTTGTGCCGGCCCTGCGCTTTAGCACAATCTTCCGCCCCCGAAGCAACAAGCAGCTTTTCCTTTCAGGTGTTTTTGAATTCAATATAGAAAACTTTAACGATGGTGCCTTTGAAAACAGCATCAAAAGAAATACCATTCCCGGACTAAACTTGGGAATACCCGTAAAAATCTATCCCACAATCCAGGCAGGAGTCAGGTTCTAAAGTGAATGTATTATTCTACGCATCTTCTTCAAATGAATACGACTCCCAGAACATAGAACGTCTGCGCTCTCCGCAAATGGCAGAAGAATGGATAGAGCTTGCATCCCTTCATCCAGAGCACAATTTTTTTATCGTAACACAGCTGCCCTCCCCTTTTCTTGTAGACACAAAGCCAGACTACATTGGAATTGAACAAAGCCTTTGTCCCAACCTTTGCCAAAAAATTCTTGCGCAAACAAGCCCGGAAGAATTTGCAGAGCAAGTGTTAGCCTTTAAGCCGGACATCTGCATAGCCGCAAGCTTCTGGATTACCCCCTTTGACTGGCTCCCCGTCAGCGACGCAATGATTGCAGAAAAACTTGAAGAAAAAGGCATAAAAACCTTTTGCCACCCGGCAGAATCAGCATTCATCTGTTTTGACAAGGTACGGACACATCTTTTTCTTGAACAAAACGGTTTTTTTGTTCCCAAAGCCGTTTACATAAACCACTTGGAATATTGGTGCGAACGTCCCCACAAGGAAATAAAAAGCAACGTCTACAAAAACTACAGCCTTTCCAAGATAAGCAAAATGAATTTTCCTGTCATCATAAAAGATACGGTTGGGCTTAGCTCTTATTCAATGGAAGTTGCGGTAAGCTACAAGCAAGCCCTTGCCTATCTGAACTCTGGGCGTTCATCCACAGACAGAATCGTAGAAGAATTCATGCAGGGCATCCAGTTTGGAACGGAAATTTATGGCTTTCCCGGAAATTACATTGTAATGCCGCCATTCATGTTCAGCGTAAACAAATACGGAATCACAAGCCCAAAACAGTGCATCAAATTGGGGCCGGTAACATCTCCATCTTTCCGCCTTAACGAATTGAACAAAATGCTTTTGTCCCTTGCAGAAAAAATGCAACTGCGCGGAATTGCACAGGTAGACCTTGTCTTTACAAAAGATGGCTGGCGCATCATAGAAATAAACCCCCGCCTTTCCGGCATGAGCGAAACCTACGCCATAAGCCTAAGGACAAGCCTTCCCAAGCTACTTTACCAAATTGCATCAGCAGAATTTTCAAAGAAAAAATTTACCCTGGAAACAAAAACCCTTTTGCCAACCCTAAACCTAAAGCTTCCAATCTTAACAAAAAAGCAGTTCAACAAAATAAGCAATATTCCATTTGTAAAATGCGCGCGTCAAATCTTTAACAAAATAGCAAAGCAAGAACGCGAAAAAGGCTATTGCGAAATAATATTTTCATCAGAAGTGCCATCTGCAAGTTTCAAAGACCTGGAAGCCAAGCTGGATTACCTTTACAAAGAATTCCCCGACTCAACGGAAGCAGATTTTTTGGAAACAGCAAAATCCATGATTGCCCTTGTAAAAGAAAAATAACCCTAAAGCAAATTAATATTCCACATAATCATAATACCGTCAAAGCCCCACTTTGCACCAACATATTTTTGCATCAGCGTTTCTTCGGCTTCATATTCATCTGTATCGCGCTCAAATTTCCTCTTGCGGCTGACATTCAGCATAAGAAGAAGCGACTGTTTTTCAGTAAGGGTAAACTGCGACATTGCGCCAATCGAATAAGTCTTAAAAGCAGGCTTGTAGGGCTGGTAAAATTTGTCAAAATCATCTTCGCTGTACCTTCCGCTTATGGAAGAAGAAAGGCCCACCATCTTTAGCTTTGGACCATCAAAGGTATGGGCAAGCATCGCGTAAGCTTCGTAGCGCCAGCCGTTCACACAATCACGCTCTGTTCCGCACACCCAAGGCTCTCCGTCGTCTGCGCCGGAAAAAGCAACGTAATCCGTGTTAAACGAAAGCTGAATTATGTTGTGCTTTGGCAAAGGAGCCATTGCCCTGGCACCAAAAGCCATTCCGTAAAAAAATTCAGAAAAAGAAGTAAGCGGGTCATATTCACTTTCTGCCGGATTGTAAATTCCAATAAGGTCAACCCAAGTTCCATAGTTCCAAGCCGTGCCTATGCTGGCCTTTGCAAAAACAGAAAAAAGCGGTGTAATGCTTACGGAAGAAGTATAGCTTGCACCAATTCCTGCAAAAGAAAGCGATATATCTGCCGAATTCCTAAAAGAAAAAATTCCTTTGGAAAGCGTATGTTTGCATCCGCCGGTCAAAAAAGGAACAGGAACAATAAACAGAGGAATTTGCCTTAAAACTTGATTGCTTGAATACCTGTCGTAGTCACTATTTTGCGCAAGCTGCTCACCGTTAACGCTCATGGCAAAAAAGCCAAGGTTAAGGAAAGGCTCAAAACCTTCTTTGCGTGCTGCCTGACATTTTAGGGAATTGTCAAAAAAAAAGAGCATTGCCAAAAGCAAAAATGCCCTAATAGAAATTTTTCTAATCATTTATTGCGTTTTAGCTACGCCCACCATCCAATCGGGGTAGGCGTAGTTTGTAAAAGATAAAAACTATCTATTAAAGACTGTGCCTTTTGAAATTGTTTCTGAGCCAATCTTAAAGGTTTCTTCTACAGTCAAACTATTTCCTGCAACCTCATTGGGCTTCAGCTTTGAAATCTGTACAGTATGGTTAGTATCGGTAACCTCGTATATATTAACATTGTCAGCACCGTTCATATTTTCATTGGACAAGCTCCATGTGTATCCATCGTTGTCTACAGCCTTTCCGTCAATCCAGACATTGAGCTTATAGCGGCCTGCAAGATTTGAGTTGTTAAATTTAAGCTCAACCTTTTTTCCGCTTGATGTCTTTGCATTATAGGTAACATCAAAAAGATAAGCTGTCTGAGACATAGAGCCAACCATTGCTTCTGCAAACTCCATACAAGAAGTAAGCGATGCAACAAGCCCAAGCACGAATACTGCAACCAAAACCTTTACTGTCTTTCTCATATTGTATCTCCTATGTTGTAAGTTAACATTATATACCGTAATCCAGTTTTTGCCACTTGTCAACCAAAATACAAAAAAATCAGAAGTATATATCATTTGCTCAATAAGCGTATAATTAGAAGAATTATAAAGCAAAGTACAAAAAAAGCAAAAAGGCCTGCAAGTATGAATAAATCTCTTTTGTTCATTCTCCGCCTAAACTCGCGGTCATTTTTATAAATTGATTCAATTCCTTCTGTTGTAGATAATTCCTTTGCCCTGTCTTCAGCTGCTTTTCTTCGTATTTTCATTTCCCTTTCAGTCAGCCGGTAAATAATATAAGTGACCAAAATAAAAACAAGAAGTAAAAGTAATGGAAAAATAAATCTATTCATTTTTGTTTTCCTTATAAATTTATTTTATACAAAGTAATCAAATTCACTTGTTTCAACACCATCGCAGCCGGCTTTTTCCGAATGAAAATCTATCCCCGGATTTTTTTCTTTTACAAAGCTAAAGAATTCCTTCATTTCGCCATTATGAGTATAATACTTTATTATAGCCCTCTGAACTTCTTCTTCATAACCAAATTCAGGCATTCCCATATAGCTTATTATGAATTCATCAATGCTATGCCTGTATCCTCGAGCTTTATAATGAACTATGCTTACAATCTTTTTGTATTCAAGCTTTTGAATAGCTTCGGTTTTTACAGAAAAACTTGCGTCGTCATATTCAAGCTTCCAAAAAACAGCTCTGAAAAAAGTGACAATAGTAAAAATAAGAATGAACAAGTAAAAAATTACGATGCGAGGTTCAAGTTCCTTTACTTTCTTAAATTCAAGTCCCCCTTTTAATATGTCAAAATCAGTATGTTCAACAAAAAAGATTTCCTTTCCGAATATTGCAAATACAATCAATGCTAGTATTACAATTCCCAATAAAACAGGCGTGACTTTTCTTCTAATAACTTTTGTCATTTTGATTCAGCCTTAGAATTTTCTGTATTGATAACCATTTTAAATATTTTATTTATATCTCCAGAAATGCACTTATACCTTTCTTTTGCGCGAAAATTACACCTAAAGACATTGTTTTTTACGTTTACACATTTTACTTCCAACGTATTTATGTTCAATTCAAACGTATGATTCCTTTCATTTATGATTGTGATTGTATTTTCATCCCTGAATTCCATGCTTTTGATAAATTTCCACTGAACATCTTTTTCAAGATATTTATCCATTTCTATGGCATAAATGGGAACAGAGCGAGAATTTTTTGGCTCCTCAGCAGATTCAATTACAACAATGCCAAAAAACCATTTTCCATCATCAGATACGTTTACGGCGCTTCGGTAAACAAGATTCCCTTTTGTTAGCGGAGCAACTTCCGGCGGAGGCAACCTCTTTGCAAAAGAAGATGCGGCGAACATTATCAATATTGATAGCAGCGTAAAAAGTTTTTTCATTTTATTTCCCATGAATCAAAGATTCAACCTGAGAAGTTTCTGCGTTGATTACGATTTCAAAAACTCCGCCATCATAGCCTTCTGGCAACGAACCTGTTACAATCCATTTTTCTTTATATTTTTTGATGCGGTAAGGCTGTTCACCTTTAATGCATTCTTCTCCATAAATTGGAATCAAAACTTTTTCTGCAACATTTACAAGGTCTTCTAGCTTTGTAAGCTTTTTTACCTCTGGCTGGGTTCTTTTATATTTGTACTTTGCATTATTGTTTACAAAATCTTCAAATTTCTTTTCATAAATTTCATTTATATTTCCAGGGATGCATTTATTTTCTTTATAGCTAAAGACGTTATTTTCCGTGTTTACACATTTGACTTCAAAAGTGTTTATGTTCAGTTCAAAAGTATGGTTCCTTTCATTTACGATTGTTATTGTTTCATCATCCTTGAATTCCATGCTTTTGATTTCAATCCATTGAACATCCCTTTCAAGGTTAGTGTCCTCTTCTATGGCATAAATTGGTATTCTATAAAAATATTTGGGTTCATCTACGGATTCTATTCCGACCATACCAAAAAAGTGCTCGTTGGAAGAACTTGCGGAGGCATAGTAGACAAAATTACCTTTAGTAAGGTCTGCTACTTCCGGCGGTGGCAACCTCTTTGCAAAAGATGATGCGGCGAACATTATCAATACTGACAATAGGGTAAAAACTTTTTTCATACTTTCTCCTTTTATTTAGTCACCTTAGTCACCGTTTGGTTTGAAAATTTCTTCCCGGTGTATGTGGCCAAGTGATTCCAATGCTTTGGGTAAATCTGTACCCATGTTTTCTTGCTGATAGGTTTTTAAGTCAACCAAAAACCTGTTCATCGAAAAATGCTGGTAAACAAAGACCTTGTCCCAAGCAGAATCTTCCTTTCCACCGGGCAAAGTGTATGCTTTTTTTAATTCATCGCGGTAGGAGGCAAAGATTCCGTTTTTCTTGAGTTCAGCATAGCCAACAAGCCATAATTGGGGTACAGTTTGACCCATACAGTTTTTTAGCAAAGCCTGATGTAGCTGGGCGGCTTTTTTTGCCATAAGAATCTGGCTTTCCTGAATAAGATTCCTTACTTTTTCGGAGCCGTTCTTTTTTAGGTACTTTAAGTGGCTTGTCTTTGCCGTATGAACCGGTGTTTTGTTCATTATGATGACGTTTTTTCTAAAATCCGTATGGAATTCAGGGTGGCGGCGGAAAAATCCTTCTGCTATGCGTCCGCTTTGGCCAACAAGATACTTGCGGTTTTTGGAAAGCTGTTCTTCTTTACCAGGATTGTCGCCTATAACAAGCAGGGTAATTTCATCATCCTTTGTAAAAGAGTCGTAAGCTGTGTTGTAAACAACCGGTGTTTCTAGGGAGTATTCGGGGGTATCTTTTATGGAAGCAGACTTTTGCAAAGGCTTTAATTCCTCTGCAAAAGCCGTATTCCATTCTTCGCATAATTCTTTGTATGAATCGCGGAAGGCCACAAATGCAGCCCACTGTGCTTCATTCACTAGTATTCCTCTGTACCGTCACTATAAAGAACTGCGTCTGTAATGCGGTAAGAAACCACAACTGGAACAGCCGGCATGTTTTCCTGCTCTTCCTGTCCTACGCTAAAGAAGCCCATTACACCGTGAGTTCCGTTCTTAAGGTAAGGAATATTGTCTTTTATCAATTCGCCGTTAAGATATACGCTCCAAGTCTGGGTTTCATCGTCTGCAACGAGCTTGAGCTTGTTCTGTGTGTTGTAGCCAGACTTGATTGCCGGGTGGGAATAGAAATAGGCCGTACCCTTGTTGTTTGGCTGAACCAAATCTTTGTAGTTCTTTCCGTCCCATGTGTAAAGGGCATATTCACCGTCGGTATTGATTTCGAAGCGGATGTAATCCTTAAGGTAGCCGTTTGCCAAATCTGAATAACCAAAGACAAAACCGTAAGCAGACTTTGCGTAACCAGACTTCTTGGTAAACTCGCCTTCAATCATGTTGAACTGACCATATTCTGGTGACGTATAGAAATAACCGTACTTGCTGCCTTCGTAATCAGATGTCCATTCCTCTGAATACTTTTCAAGGTTGTCAAGAACAGTTGCTTTCTTTTGTGCATCAGACTGGGCCTGTTTGCCACTTGTTGAGCCTGTATTCGTCTTAGAAGTAGTAGTTGTTGTAGTGGTCGTTGTTGTCTTTGTAGAAGGTGCAGCGTTATTCTTATTTGTGTTTGCGGCAATCTTCTGGTCGCTGGCCTTTTGTTCAGCCTGTTTCTTGGCGGCTTCCTGTGCAGCTTTTTGCTGAGCGGCTTTTTCTTCTGCGGCTTTCTTGGCAGCGGCCTGCTGTTCGGCACGTTTCTTAGCAGCTTCTTCCTGGGCAGCCTTCTGTTTTGCGGCTCTTTCTTCAGCAGCTTTTTTAGCGGCTGCCTGCTGTTCGGCACGCTTCTTGGCGGCTTCTTCCTGAGCAGCCTTTTGCTTTGCAGCTCTTTCGTCAGCGGCTTTTTTAGCGGCAGCTTGCTGTTCTGCTTTCTTTTTAGCAGCAGCTTCTTGTGCAGCCTTCTGTTCGGCCTGTTTCTTTGCAGCTTCCTGGGCGGCTTTTTCTTCCGCAGCTTTCTTTGCAGCAGCCTGCTGTTCTGCGCGCTTCTTTGCGGCTTCTTCCTGAGCAGCCTTCTGTTTTGCAGCTCTTTCTTCGGCAGCTTTCTTGGCGGCGGCTTGCTGTTCAGCACGTTTCTTGGCGGCTTCTTCTTGTGCAGCCTTCTGCTGGGCAGCTTTTTCTTCCGCGGCTTTCTTTGCGGCGGCCTGTTCTTCTGCCTTCTTTTTGGCAGCAGCTTCCTGTGCGGCCTTCTGCTGAGCGGCTTTTTCTTCCGCAGCCTTCTTGGCAGCAGCGTTATTTGCTGTAGAAGTATTGCTTGTGGTCTTAGTATTGGAAGAAGTTACGCTATTTGCTGTAGAAGGTGTCTTTGCAGTGCTTGTCGTATTCTGCTTTGAAGTATTAGTTGTAGTCTTTGTGTTTGTGGTTGTAGTGGTGGTTGTTGTCTTTTTAGACGGACTAGCAGTGTTTGACGCAACCTTCTGGTTCTGGTTTGAAGCCTGTTTCTTTGCAGCTTCCTGTGCAGCCTTCTGCTGGGCAGCTTTTTCTTCTGCGGCTTTCTTTGCGGCAGCCTGCTGTTCTGCACGCTTCTTTGCAGCCTCTTCCTGGGCGGCCTTTTGCTTTGCGGCTCTTTCTTCGGCGGCCTTCTTAGCAGCTGCTTGCTGTTCTGCGCGCTTCTTTGCGGCTTCTTCCTGGGCGGCCTTTTGCTTTGCGGCTCTTTCTTCGGCGGCCTTCTTAGCGGCTGCTTGCTGTTCTGCGCGTTTCTTGGCAGCTTCTTCCTGAGCGGCCTGCTGTTCTGCCCTGCGCTTTGCAGCGGCTTCTTCTGCGGCTTTCTGCTGGGCAGCTTTTTCTTCTGCAGCCTTTTTTCTTGCTGCAGCTACTTCTTCGGCGCGCTTCTTTTCTGCTTCTGCCTGGGCAGCCTTACGCTTGGCGGCAGCTTCCTGAATGGCCTTCTGCTTTTCTGCTGCTTCCTGTTCAGCTTTCTTCTGAGCGGCTATCGCTTCTGCGGCCTGTCTCTTTGCGGCTATTTCGGCAGCAGTTGGCTGATCGGTTGACACCTTTGAAACTGAAGAAGACTTCTGGTTAGCATTCTTGCCATTTGCCGTAGTAGTCGTTGTCTTTTTATCGCTTTGCACTGCTACCTTATTTTTGGAAGATGTTGCAGCAGCATTGTTTGTATTTTTTTGACCATCCTTTTGAACCTTGGTCACTTTCTGTTCCGTAGTTACAGTGCGTATGATTCTTTTTCCAGGAGTTTGCGGTTTAGACTCCTCCGAACCTTTATCTGTAGTTGCGCAAGACGACAGGATTGTCGAAATTGCCACTCCGCAAGAAATTACAGCTTTCAAACTCTTTTTCATACGTGCCTCTTTTGCTTTCTATTTTAAAAGATACTTTAATTATAACAGATGTTTTTGCAGGTTTCAACAAAATGTTATGAAATTCATAAATTTTTCGCATGTAAAGCCTAGCCGGGATTGTAGGGGCGGCGTAGCCGTTGCGAAGCAATGGAGGCGAAAGCCGGAACCCCGGAAAGCCCGAAATAATGGAAATCCCGAAGGGACAGTAAAAATATAAAGGCTGCTCCAGAAGAAAAGAATAAATTCAATCACTTGCAACGCGGTAATCCCAGTTGTGCTTTGGATAGCGTCCCTTCATCTCCGAACAAATCTGAGGCCAGGTCTCCTTCCAAAAGTTCGCAAGGTCGCTGGTAATTTGCAGTGGCCGGCGGGCAGGGGAGAGCAGCTTTAAAAGCACGGGCAGCCCCATCACGCGGGGAGTTTCAAAGCAGCCAAAAATCTGCTGGATAATGATTTCTGCAAGCGGTATAATTTTTCCGTTTTGAGCCTCGTACTGAATCTTTAGCCGCCTACCATTGGCAAGCCTAATTTCCTGCGGAACAGAGGCATTCACCTTGTCTCCGTCCAAGTACCAGTAAAGGGCATCGTAAACCTTCTGCTCAGGCACAGACTTTTCCACTCCACCCAAAAAAGGTCTAAGCCATTCATCCGCATTTTCCGCCAGTGAGTTGAATTTTTGGTGCAAACTGTCACCATTCGATGCAGCTTTATCAGAGGTCTTTAAGTTTTCAAGGTAAAACTGTACCCGTAAAAGAAGATTTTTTGCCGCCTTACCAACTGGAAGCCATTCAATTCCTTCTTTTTTAACCTGATTTATTACGGCTTCTGTGAAATCGCCAGGCTCAAGGTTCAGATTCCTTTCTTTTAGGACAATTTTTCCGTATGAAGTATATTCTCTTTTGCGTAGCCTTTGACCGCCCTTTTCAAATTCGACAAGGGTATAAACCTTTGCCTTGGCCGCAAGATATTCCTCCGCTATTTTTTCCGGCAGGGCTTCAAATGAATATATTCTGCCTGTTTTTTCCCCGGCATCTGCTTCTGGCGCAATTATGAACTTGGGGTAGGGTCTGTGAGTTTCTTTTGGCAGCAGGGCCATTCTTCCCGAAGGAAAATGATACAAACCTGTAGCGTCATCTTCTAGCAGGGCAATTCTGTCTGGAAATCCACAGAGAAGTGCACAACTTGTGGAAAAACCCGAAAATTTCTGTGGAAAACAAGATGAAAAGTTGTAGATTTCTCTGCATTTCTGTACCCTTTTTTTGAGCTCCAAGGCTGATTTTTTGGCAAGTTCTGGATTGCCACTTACAGACTTGTCGTATTTTGAGGCAAGATCTGTGGATAAGTCAATGTTACCAAAGATAGCACCGCTTAGGGCAACACAGGCAAGACGAGGATGGCAGCCCATCAGAAGTGCCGCTTTGCCAAGAGGCGTTATGGAATTCTCATCCAGACAATTCAAGTCTTTTAGCAAGGATTTTGCTGTTTGCCAAGAATTTATTGGAGGCTCATCAAGCCAAGAAAGGCTTTCCGGTAGCAAAGCGCCCCATTCTGCGCACTCAAGCACCAGAGAAGTCAGGTCTGTACGAAGAATTTCCGGGGGGTTGGAAAGGGCAAGCACATCATCCTTGTTCCAAAGCCGCACGCATCTTCCCTCTTGAACACGACCAGCCCGGCCTGTACGCTGAGCTGCATTAAAAAGACTTTCCCTTTGCGTTACCAAGGCAGGCATTCCGGCTGTCCTGTTAAAAGAAGAAAAGCGCATATAGCCACTGTCTATGACTACGGTAACATCAGGAACGGTAACAGATGTTTCGGCTATTGCAGAACTTAATATCACCCGCCGCCTGTCACTGCTTTTAGGTACAGATTTGGGTACAGATAGCACCTTTTTCTGCTCTGCAAAGGGTACAGAACTATGCAAAAGCAAAATATCCGCATAATCCAAAGCTCCGCCAAGCTCCAGTTCTTCCTTTACCTGGCGAATTTCCCTTAATCCCGGCAAAAAAACAAGAATTGCACCCTTGTTTATCCCCAAATCACCCGGCTTTTTACTAAGCTCATTAAGGACAGCCTGCGAGACAGAAGATTTTTCATCATATTCAATCTGAACAGGAAAAATACGCCCTTCAACAGAAAAAACAGGGCAGGGTACAAGTGTCCCCTTTCCATTTCCTGTAGCTGAATCTGTACCCAAATATTCGCTTAAACGCTTGGTTTCTATTGTAGCAGACATGACCACGACATACAAATCATCGCGCAGCATCATGGCTTCTTTTAAGAAAGCAAGAGCCAAATCCGCATGAACAGACCGCTCATGAAACTCATCTATTACAACAACAGATATTCCTTCCAGGGCGGGGTCTTTTTGCAAACGTCTGGTAAGCACAGCCTCCGTAAGAACGGTAAACCTTGTTGCATCAGAAATACGTTTTTCCATGCGCATCACGTAACCGCATGTTTTTCCTGCTTCCTCTCCAAGCAAAGAAGACACGCGGTTTGCAATGTTCAAAACGGCAAGACGACGCGGTTCCAGCATCAAAATTCCACCGGAAAAATTCTTTAGTAAAGCAAGGGGAACTGCTGTAGACTTTCCAGCACCAGTCTGAGCTGTTAGCACCATAAAATGCGACTGGGACTTTTTAATCACTCCGCAAAGTTCATCAAGATGGGAATATATTGGAAGCGATTTTATTTCTTCTGGATAAAAATTCATTCAACACCACCAGCGCAAATTTTAAGAAGCCTTTCGTCTATGGATTTTACAAGGTTTTTCCTGCTGAATTTTATCTTCTCGCTAACAAGCAGGTCAAAATAGTAGAACACTCCCGCCACAAAAGCTCCAGCTTTTCCCGGCAGCCTCAAATTCTTATCCACCGCGCACTGTGAAATAAAAACCATGCCAACAAGAAATCCGCTCCTGCGCAGGCCCATTTCCAGAGAAGTCTGTGTAATTTTCCAGCTTCCAATCCTGAACAAAACTTTACCAACCGGTGTCAGCAGGGCAAAAAAGGTGACAGACAGCACAATTATAATGGAAGGTAACAGTTTAACCCTTCCTTTCTTTATAATTTCATCAAGCACAAAGAAAAATAAAACTGTACCCCAAAGAAGGTACAGATTCTTTATCTGAATAAAAAAGGCAAAGCTAAGCATGCAAAAGGCAAATTTAAAAAGAGCAAAGGCCTCTTTTTTTCCACAGGCAACTTTTTCCGCATTCTCCCCTGTGGAAAAACTGTGCAACTTTTTGTTTTTCTCAAAGCTTTCCCCGCCAGCAAAAACACTTTTTCCACAGCCAAGGCAGCAATTTTTATACCACTGCGAATTAGAAGCAAATGCGTTGCAAAAAAACCCCAAAAGAATCCCAGTTACCAGCCCAAAGACCAGCAGAAGGGGTGCAATGTATTTTGTATTTTCCCCAAACAAAAGGTAGCGGGCACAGGCAATCTGGGCTAGGTTGTTTGCAAAGGCCCCGGCAACGGAAATTCCGGCAAAGGAAACAATTCCAAAGGCCTTTCCATACATTCTAGCTGGAAGGGTACAGATTTTATACACAAAAATCATGGCCAAGCTCGACGCAAGTGTACCCGCAAGGCTAAAAACAAAAACGTAGCTAAAAAATGTACCGCTTATAAATGCCTGCAAAAGAATTTTCAAAAGCGTAAGCAATAAAACTGTGGCAACGGGAAAAACTTCAAGCCCAAGCAAAATTGGAAGGTTTGCAAGTCCTAACCGCAAAAAGGGTAGTGGTTTAGGAATTGCGTATTCAATGGCAGAAAGGTATAGGCAAAGTGATGCAAAAAAGGTGAGTAATCTTATGTTTTGACTTTTTTTTATCTTGGACGGCATGCCAACTTTTACTGTGCCCGGCACTACGTGGCCGGTCAGCTTTATCTGTATTCCCCGCTTTCCGGGGTTCCGCGGGTCCCTCCCCGCTCCATTGCCTGCGGCAACGGGTTGCAGGCAACCCGCCCCTACAATCGGGCGTAGGTTGCTCTGCTGTAGCCTGCTAAGACTATCTTACTTCCACAAGCTCAATGTCGAATGCTATGTAAGCACCGCCTTCAATTCCAGCCTGGGGAATACCGCGGTCGCCATATGCCATGTCGGAAGGAATTACGATTGTACGAACTTCGCCTTTCTTCATATCCTGAACCATAACATCAAATCCTGGAATCATCTGTCCGCCGGCAGTCGTAAAATTAAGAGCCTCATGTGAACCCGGAACAAACTTTTCTGAACCGTCAAACAGGGTTCCGTCTACAAGGTATCCCTTATATTCTGTGGTTACAGATTTACCCCTTCCGCATTTTTCTCCGGAACCGGCTTTTGTTGTCTTCCAATAGATGCCGTTTTCATCCTTGTTGAATCCAGGGAAGGCCTTTTCTATAGCCGCTATCTTTGCCGCATTTGCCTTTTCCTTGGCTGCAAGGGCATTTTTCTTTGCCTGAACTTCAAGGCGGTCAAAATCAGCCTGTGTAGCAGTAAACTTTTCTGCTTCTGCGCCCTGGCGGTAGATTCTTACGCTTGTCATAACGTCGTTCTGCTTAATCTTGTTAACAACCTTAAGGCTTTCTGCATCTACAACCTTTCCAAAGATTGTGTGGTGTCCGTTAAGCCATTCAGTAGGAACAATAGTAACAAAGAACTGGCTTCCGTTTGTTGCAGGGCCGGAATTTGCCATTGCCAAGAGTCCAGGCTCCGTAAACTTAAGAGAATCAACAAATTCATCAGAGAACTTGTAGCCAGGGCCGCCTGTACCGTTTCCGCGTGGGTCTCCACCCTGAATCATAAAGTCCTGGCTGTCTCCGTTACCACGGCTAATTACGCGGTGGAATTTCAAGCCGTCATAAAAAGGCTTTCCGTTTGCTGCAGAAAGTGTGCCTTCCGCAAGACCAACAAAGTTTGTTACCGTAAGCGGGGTCTGCTTGTAAAAAAGCTCAAGCACAATGTCACCTTTTGCAGTGCTGATTACCGCAAAAATACCTTCTTTTCCTTCAATAGCCTTAACAGACTTTTCCATGGGTTTACATCCTCCAACAGACAAAAGCACGCAGCTAAAAAGCATTGCGCTCACAAATTTTTTTATAGAAAACAATCTATTCATTTCTTTACCTCTTAAACTGTACCCTAAAACTGCTTACAGAACCAGTTGTAAATTGAATCAAGACGTGCAACAAAAGATTCGTTCATAGTCTGTTCCAGCATCTTCATTCCCGGGAATTTTGCCATGGCTGCCATGTAAACCAGCATGCTGTCGCCGCAGTCAGTAATAACAAGCTTAATGTGCAGGTTGTTCTTGGACACAGCGCTTATCCCCATAACGGAAAGCCCCGTCTCATTTATAAAGTGAAGGGCAACTTCCTGGGCGTTCTGAGTATATTCCATGCGGTAATTTGTCTTTCCAAACGATGCGTCATCAAGCATAGCATACAAAACCTTGCCGTTTGCACTTCCTTCAGTATTGTCTGCCACGCGTGTGCGGTCTTTTGGTCCCTTAATGCAGTATGCTGAGTCATACAAAGTCTTAACTTTCTTTGAACGGTGGGAATAATATGTCATTCCCTGCATCTTACTTACGGAACGTATAATTTTGGAGGACTCATCAATGGTTACAGATTCTGGATTTGATGCATTCAGCTTTGACTTTGGAATAAGGTACAGATGTTCCCTTAAAAACACCGGTTCTTCATCAGAAGTCCACATTTTGTAGGCTTCCTTTGCAGCAGGTGTATTGGGTACAAGTGACAGTTTGGCACCTTTTTCCTTGTAATGGGAAACCTGGACCACACCATCTTTTTGAAGCTTTGCATAAGTACTTGCGCTAACCAAATCGGAAGCATTATAAGCAAAAAGTCCTGATGCGCAAAAAAGCGACAGAATAAAAGTAACGGTTGCACGGCAAAATTTCATGGCACAACTCCTTTGTTTATAAAATCAGCGTACGCCTTTGTAAATAACACGTACCTGCTTATATAAACCATCTCCCTCGCTTTTGGTTTCAATATCCGGGATATCATTTAAAGTTGTGTGGATCAAGCGGCGCTCAAACGGATTCATAGGCTCCAAGAGCATTGAAGTCCTGTTAAGGCGAACCTTGTCTGCCGTAACATAGGCAAGGCGAACAAGGCTTTCCTCGCGGCGGATTCTGTAGTTTTCGCTGTCAAGGATTACGCGTACGTCTTCCTTTCCAAGGTGGCCTGCGTATACGTTTGCCAAAAGCTGCATTGCGTCAAGGTTCTTGCCCTTGCGGCCAATAAGTATTGAAGAGCTGGCGCTTGTAAGCTTAATTCCTATCTTCTTTTCCTCGCGGAACATAACCTCAACCGTAACCTCGTAGCCCATGTTCTGAATCATTACAGTTACAAAGTCAACGAGCTTCTGTTCAAATTCGTCCTGGGGCATTGGGTTTGCCACAAGATTGGGATTCTGTGCGCGGGCAGTGGCATTCGGTACCTTTCCGTCAAACTCAGGGTGAACATATTCCTGTGAGTCAACAGTGTGTACGCGGATTTTTACATATCCGTTCTTGAACAAAGTCTTTTTCTGGGACTCAAGAATCTCAACGTCAAACTGATCCTTTTCAAGTCCAAGTTCCTGGGCAGCCTTTTCTATAGCTTCCTTTTCATTCTTTCCTTCATATTCGTAAATCATATCTCGTACTCCTTAGCGGGTCTTTTTCTTTCCGCCCTTGAATTTCAATGTGTTTTTATCCAGAACAGGCTTGTCTGTAACCAATTCCAAACGCTTTTTCTTCATGTAGCTATTTATAAGAAGCTGCTGCACCATCTGCAGGACGTTGCTTACAATCCAGTAAATCAAAAGTCCGCTCGGTACATTATACAATATAAAGAAGAACAAAATTGGCATACCGTACATCATAAACTTCATCTGTGACTGGCTCTGAGCCGTACCTGCTCCACCGTACTGGGTAATTTTTCCGGTAACAAGCTGGGACAAAGTATAGATAATAGGCAAAAGCCTTAGTTTGTTCTGGGAGAAGCTGGAAAGCAAAGGAATTTCCCTTTTCCAAGACCAAATGTATTCGCCTTCAGACAAGTCGTCTATCCAACCCTTAATAAAGCTTGCACCGCGGAATTCAAAGTAGTTGTTGAACACATTGTAAAGCGCAAACAATATGAACATCTGCAAAATCATAGGAAGACATCCGCTTACCGGATTGTATCCTGATTCCTTGTAAAGCTTTGCCGTTTCTTCGTTAAGCTTCTGGGGATTGTCCCTGTATTTTGCCTGGATAGCCTGCATCTTTGGCTGGATTTCCTGCATCTTAAGGGTACCCATCGCGCTCTTTTTGCTAAGCGGGAAAAGGATTATCTTAAGTATTACCGTAAGGGCAATAATTGCAAGTCCCCAGTTGTGTATAAAGATGTGGATTTTTTCCAGAGCCCATTTCAAAAGCATCTCAACAAGGGAGAATACACCGGTTGTCTTAAGAGCCTGATTGAATTTTGCGTTAAGGATGCCCCACTTGTTCTTATCCGCCAGATTGTATTTTATAAGCTCATTTTCGCTTCTTGGTCCAATGTAAACATAAAATTCATCTGTAGAAATTCCATTCTTCAAGGGAAGGCGCGTAAGGAAAATCTGAGAATTACCGTAACCGTTTTCCACTGCAGAGGATGTTTTTACTACGGATGATATGTTTTCCACATTCTGGGGCTTTATAAGGATTGCAAAATATTTTCCACCAACACCAGCCCATTCAAAAGGCCTGTCATAGGTCTTTCCCTGAATGTCCTTGCTAAAACGCTTGTTATTGTAGAATTCAAGGATTTCCCTTACCTCATTGCGGTTCTTCTTGCGGTCAAAGTGGGGACCTATCTGTGGAGAAGTGCGGATTGTGTATGCCGCTCCGTTTACATCAAGATCCCTTGTTCCGTCAAGAGGCTTTACCGTAACATCAAATTTAAAGACATAATCATTTTCCTTAAACGAATAGTGCTTTCCAATAAGATATTTATGGGAAACTCCAGAGGAATCTTTTATGTCATAGGTTCTGTAAAAACCTATGTCGTTTGGCCCTTCCTTTTTTACATTGAACATTTCGTTCAACATAACTCCAGAAGAATCTCCAAACGAAAGAGCAAAGGCCCTGTTGAATTCAGAAATATTGTCCGCCATCTGGACACCTTTGCCGGTATCCTTGTCAAAATGCTCAAGCAGCTGGTAGCTTACAATGTCGCCACCTTTCTGGGAGAACAAAACCTTTACTTTGTCCGTTGTAATGGTAAGATCTGTTTCTGATGCAGGAGTGATTGTCTCTTCCTGATTTTCTGATGGAAGGGTAGAAACCTGTTTGTTTGCTTCCTCCACCTTCTTTTTCTGTTCTGCTTCTTTTTGAGCCAGTTCAATCTGCTGTTGCTGCCTTGCCGCATCCTGGCGGGGTTTTATAAACTTTATGTTTACAAAAAATGCACCCACCATGACTAAAAGAGAGAGAATTAAGGCCCAGACGGTATTTTTGTCCATGAATCTTTTCCTTGTCGTAAGATGCCGCACTAAGGAACAGGATCATATCCACCTTTGCTATAGGGATTGCACCTGAGTATCCTTTTTACGGCAAGATACAGCCCTTTTATGGGGCCATACTTTTTAATCGCTTCTAATGAATACTGAGAACACGTAGGCGTAAACCTACAGCATGCAGGAAATAGGGGTGAGATAAAAACTTGATAAAATCGTATCAAAAGACATAAGAACTTTATGAAAAAAATTCTTATTCTTTTAATAAACCAGCCTTTTGGCATAATATCTTAAAAATTTTACACCGCGAGTGGAACGAATTATTGGAGGCTTCTGGGTATACAAGAAAGAGCATATCGAAGCCTGTGTTCAGGTGTGACTTAAAGAATCGGTATGTTTCGCGGCTGTAGCGTTTGGATGCATTTCTCTTGACTGCATTTCCATACCCGCGGGGAAGAGGAAAGCCTATTCTGTTTAATTCCTGACCGTTAGCCGTAAAAAAAAGCTTTGCGCCAGAAACACTTACCTTCTTCCCTGTTTTAAAAAGTTTCCGGATGTCATCGGGACATTTTATGTGTTCTCTTTTGGTAAAACGTCCCGTTTTAAGAGAATCCTTTTCCATCCCTGTTTCAAGAATTACCAGTACTTTGTGTAGCCCTTTCCGCCACCCTTGTAAGGCTTCTTTTCATCAGAAACTGTAAGCTTATGGCGACCCTTTGCCCTTCTGCGTGAAAGAACTGCGCGGCCACCACGTGTTGCCATGCGTGCGCGGAAACCAAATTTTCTATTGCGCTTCACTTTGCTTGGTTGATATGTACGTAACATAATGAACGACTCCTATATAAAAAAAATTATTTTCCCAACTTTAGTGTTGGCTATAATAGCATTATTTTCAAGAGTTGGTCAACATATTTTTTCTTAAATCTTCAAAAATCGATGCCAATTCTGGGGGAAGTTCCTTGTTTTGAGGCAATTTTTCATCATTCAATTTAAAATTATTTAATTTTTCTTCTTCTTTTTCTGCTCTCCTCATAATTTCTTCCTTCACTTCTTCCGTGGAATACTTGTGTTCTTCAGGATCAAAAAGATTCCCCTGTTTTCCTTTTAGCTTAAATGCAAGAGACTCAACCTTCACAGCCCTGTTTTCCATGTTAAGCCCATTGATTATATATCTCTTGTGAAGCTGCAAAAGTTCTATCCATCCGGGGTGGTCAGCTTCTACAAGAAGTATTCCGTTTTTAAAATCAACTACCCGACTATGGCTCGCCAAGTTGCGCCCTTCATTAGGATTTATATTTGACCTTATTCTTAACAGAACTTTTTCCCATATGCTTAACAGGCTGTTCGAATTATTATAGTCAGCTTTGCTTATATTTTTAAAAGATGAATTTATTATGTCTCCGAAAGACCTTATCTCTTCTTCGTTCATTTTGTCTCTTCCCAAATGCCAGATTTTATTTGATAAACTCTTGTATTTTCCTTGCGGTAGTTTTCGTATGGTTCTCCAGGCAGAAATGTACAGAAAAGCTGGTCATACTCCGGAAGCAAGGAGGTGAGCCTTTTCCTTTTATCCGGATCTAGTTCCAGCATAACATCATCCATAAGTAGTACCGGCTTCTTTCCCGTTGCCTTGTTATAGAATACTGCCTGTGCTGTTCTAAGTACCAAAGCAATTAGCCTTCTCTGGCCGGTGGAAGCAGTGGGCACAAAGAGTTCCTTATCTTTCACAAAAACAATTCTGTCGCGATGGGGTCCTGTCATAGTCGTACCAAGAGACATTTCAATATCCCTTTTTGATTTCATTATTTCCTGAACCTCATCTATCTCCGGTAAAAATGAATCTGTATATGTAGAAAAGGTTTCCACTGTAACAGGCCTTTCTTCATTACTTTTTTTATTCCATGTTGGAATATATTTTATTCCTACCCCTTCTATTCCAGTTACCTGTTCATAAATCTTTCCAAAAATTTGATTGAACTGAAAAATTGCATTCTTTCTCTTCTTCTGAATTTCTAGCCCATTAACCGCAAGCTGAATGTCGTAAGTATCAAGCAACTGGTATTTTTTTTCTTTGAGGCATAGGTTGCGGTTTTTCAAGACACGCCTGTATCTTCTCATCACGTCAATATACATAATGTCATACATGCTAAGGCTTTGGTCAATGAAAAACCTTCTTCTTTCCGGTGAGCCCACTGCGAAATCAAGGTCATCATGGTTATAAAGAACGCAGGGAATTGTATTTACAAGTTCTTTTCTGTCATGAAGAATCTTTCCGTCCTTTTCTATTTTCTTTTGACCCCTTTCAAAAAAAAATGCAGTCGTATGGGATGATCCGTTTTCTTCGCGAAATAGGCTTCTTATGCTGAATTCTCTTTCACCTTTTTTTATAATCTCACCGTCATTTCTAGTTCTAAAAGAAGATCCGTAAGCAGAATAATAGAGGGCTTCCAAAAGATTGCTCTTTCCTTGACCGTTTTCACCGGTAAAGAAAATTTCTTTTGCAAGCAAGTCAATAGTTGCATTGCTGAGATTCCTGTAATTTACCAAAGACAGCGATAGAAAAGGCACTACTCTTTCTGCATCGGCATGATGATATGGAAGTAATCCAAGGCAGGTTCAGGACGCATCGTAACAGCCTTCATTTCTTCCGTAAATTCAAATGCTATTTTTTCGGAATCTATACCGCGAAGAGGTTCTTCCACATAACGGTAGTTAAGAGCTATTGAATATGAATCTCCTGCATATTCACATCCAATCTCTTCGTCAGCACTTCCCATATCCGACTGCTGCGATACAATATTTAGTATTCCGTTGCTGATATTAAAGTAAATGCGGCCTGCCTTTTTGTCTACCATAAGGGCAACACGCTTAAGTGCGCTAACAAGATCCTCTTTATTAACCATAAGAACGTGAGCCTGGTTTTCAGGAATTACCCTTTCATAATTAGGGAAATTTCCTTCAAGCAAGACAGAACCAAATTTATAGTTTCCAAAGCGGAAGAAAATCATTTTGTCTACTACTGCTACAGAAATATTTCCTTCATCGGGGGCATGCTTTAGTATTATGTTGAGGATTTTAGGATGAACTATTGCTGCAGGAAAATCATTTATACCAGCAAGAATATTTTTTGAAGAAAAGCTAAGGCGGCGTCCGTCAGTTGCAACGAGGTTAAGGTTGTTTTCCTTCTTTTCAAAGAATACTCCGTTCATAAAGTAGCGGGTTTCATCTTCACTTACAGCAAAAGATGTCTGTTCAATCATTTCTTTTAATTCTTTTGAAGGGATGTCAAAATATGGAACATTGTCTGCGGAATCAAATTCAGGGAATTTGTCTTGGGACATACTTTTCATTTGGAACTTAATCTTTTTTCCAACAGGCTTGATTCTTACATCAATTCCAGATTCATCACCGGACTGATCAAATTCAATCTCTCCCTCAGGAAGAGAATTCAATATACCCATGAATTTGTCACAGTATACGGTTGTTGTACCTTCTTCCATAATCTGAACAGGAATTTGTGTTTCATAGTTTACCTTTATGTCAGTTGCCTTTATTGTAAGCGTATTGTTTGACGCAGAAATCATTATGTTCGAAAGGATGGAACCTGCGTTTTTTGTGGAAATTATTTCCTGTGCTATGGAAATTTCCTTTATCATTGATTCTTTGTCAAAAACAAACTTCATTTTTATCTCCTGCAAGAATTCATCTTATTTAAGATTATATCCTATTTTTTTAATATTGACATCAAATTTTTTTTGTTGCATAAAAATTCAAGATTTCTAGAAAAAATGAATTTTTATGCACATCTATACTAAATTTATGAATTTATATAAATTTAGTAGTAGTAATAATAAGGCTTGTGAATTTCTGGAAAAGTACTGCATCTTTTTTCAATAAAAGAAAATAGAAAGTGCATAAGTATTCATTTTGAATTCACAGGCTTTGCACATTTACAATACTTTTTCAGGTTTACCAAGCTTTTACACAAAATTGTAACATATTGTAAACTTATTTTCTATACTCCTTTATCTCCCTTATGAGAATTTCTATTGTCTGGTTGAAGGAAGAGTCTGTTTTGAGCTGCTCTTCCATCTTTTCGTAGCTGTGCATCATGGTTGTATGGTCGCGTCCTCCGAATTCATTTCCCAGTTCTGGATAAGAATATTCAAGTAGGTTGCGAGCTATGTAAATTGCAATTTGGCGGGGTATTACAAACTTTTTGTTGCGCTTCTTGCTTTTTATGTCACTAAGGGAAATGTTGTAATGGTCGGCAACAACCTTTTGAATGGTTTCTATATTGATGAATCCGTTTGAAGGCTGGCTGAATGTGTCTTTGAGTTCTTTGCGGGCAATCTCTATAGTAACCTTATGGTCAGGCTGGTATTCTGCATAACCGATTATTTTGGTTAGGCTTCGCTCAAGGTCGCGTACGTTAGTCTGCACATTTTTTGCTATGTAATCAAGAATGTCTTCTGGAACTGATTTTCCCATCAATTCAAGTTTCTTTTGAAGAATGGCTTTTCTTGTTTCATAGTTTGGAGGAGTGATGTCTATGCAAATTCCCATGGTAAAGCGGGTCTTGAGTCTTTCTTCTATACCCTTTATCTCTTCCATGGGACGGTCGCAGGTAAAGACCATCTGTGCTTTTTTTTGGTGAAGGGCTTCGAAAGTGTGAAAAAGTTCTTCCTGTGTTCCTTTTTTGTCAATAAGAAAATGGATGTCATCAAGAAGCAATACATCCAGCTTGCGGAATTTGTTTTTAAACTGATCCGTCTTTTTGTCGGAAAGTGATTTAAAAAATTCGTTTGTAAAATTTTCTGCACTCAGACAGGCTATTTTTACATTACCTTCTTTTTGCTTGTAAATATAGTTTCCTATAGATTGCATAAGGTGAGTTTTTCCAAGGCCTGAACCTCCGTAAATTAACAGTGGGTTAAATTTTTTCCCTGGTTCTTTTGCGACACCGATAGATACGTTATAAGCGAAGTTTGAGTTTTCACCGGGAACAAAAGTTTCGAAAGTGAAATTTTCATCAAGCAAGAGGTGCTTTTTTACGGGTTTTTCATCGGATGAATATGAATAAGCTGATGATGAATCCTCTTTTATTTTACTTTCTTTTTCGCTTTCTGAGATTAAGTTGTTCAGTATTGAAGTGTAAGGATTTTCAGGTTGAGGCTCTGTTTGTACAGAGGGAGTTTCCTTTGCTATTGCTTCTGTTTTTTCTTCTTCTAAATTTGAATCGGATGCAAGAAGTTTAGAAGTTATATTTTTTGGAATGAATTTTACATTTAAATTTATCCCTGTTATTTCCGCAATTTTATCTTTAACTGTTTGTATGCTACCTTTTTCCTCCATGTGGTTAAGCATAACGTCTGAAGGAACGGAAACTGTTATTTCATCAATGGTGTCGCTTACGTACTCCATGTTAAAGTAGATTTTGAAAAAATTTTCCTGGTTTTTTTGCTTATACTCTTCGCGTATAATGTTAAGGACATCTTCCCAAATACCCTTGTAATTCTGCTCACTCATAAGAGGTAATTATAATTTTTAAGTGCTTTTTGTCAATAGTTTTCCACAGACTTTTCCACAGGTCGTTTAGGCTTAAAATTTAAGAGAAGCAGGCATTGCGGGTGGTTTTAAGCTAGACTTTTTTCCTTATTATTGGTATAGTTTATTACTTAAAAGTTTAGAGTGGGGATTTTTAATGTCAGACGAAAATCAGTATTCAGCCAGCAGTATTCAAGTTCTAAAGGGACTGGAAGCCGTACGCAAAAGACCTGGTATGTACATTGGTTCTACAGGACCAAACGGTTTGCATCATCTTGTTTACGAAGTTGTAGATAACAGTATTGATGAAGCAATGGCAGGTTTCTGCGACACGATTACAGTTGCCCTGGAAAAGGATGACATTTGCCGCGTAGAAGACAATGGGCGTGGTATTCCTGTAGACATGCATCCTACGGAACACGTTTCTGCCCTTGAGCTTGTTTTGACAAGGCTTCATGCCGGTGGTAAGTTTGACAAATCAAACTATAAAGTTTCCGGTGGTTTGCACGGTGTAGGTGTATCTTGTGTAAATGCACTTTCTGTATGGATGGAAGCTTTTGTTAACCGCGAGGGAAAACGCTACGAGCAAAAGTATGCAGAGGGAAAGCCAAAGACAAAAGTTGAATGCATCGGTGATACAAACATCCACGGAACTACAATCCGCTGGAAAGCAGATAATACGATTTTCAAAGAAACAACGACATACAATTTTGACGTTCTTGCCCAGCGCCTTAGGGAACTTGCTTTCTTGAACCCTGGCATCACAATAAAATTCCGTGACGAGCGCCTTGAGACTCCAAAAGAAGTTGTCTACAAGTTTGAAGGAGGAATCAGGCATTACGTTACCTTCCTTAACGAAGGAAAAAAAGTCCTTCCAGAAGAACCCATCTACATTTCTGGTGAAACGGAAAATGTACAGATGGAAGTTGCCATGCAGTACAATGACAACTACGACGAAAAAATTTATGCCTACGTAAACGACATAAACACCAAGGAAGGCGGAACCCACCTTGACGGCTTTAAGATAGCCCTTACAGTTACGCTCAATAAGTTCCTGGAAAAAAATGAAAAGCTTTTGAAGCGTCTTATAATAAAAGACTCAAAGTCAAAGGACGCAAAATCCAACCAGATAAATTATGAAAAGCTAGCCGGTGATGACGTGCGTGCTGGTTTGACTGCTGTTATTTCCGTAAAAGTTCCTGAGCCCCAGTTTGAAGGCCAGACAAAGACAAAGCTTGGCAATACGGAAGTTCGCGGTTATGTTGATGCCCTTGTAAAAGACAAGCTAACCCTTTGGTGCGAACAGAATCCACAGATTGTGAATATGATTCTGGAAAAGGCAGTTGCAGAAGCAGAAGCCCGCATTGCCGCCCGCAAAGCAAAAGAGAATACCCGCAAAAAGTCACTTAGCGATTCATTTGGCCTGCCGGGAAAACTTTCCGACTGCTCTTCAAAGGATCCTTCAATCTGCGAAGTCTACATAGTTGAGGGAGACTCTGCAGGTGGTTCAGCAAAGAAGGGAAGGGACTCAAAGACTCAGGCCATTCTTCCTCTTTGGGGAAAGATGCTCAACGTAGAAAAAAGCCGTCTTGATAAGGTTATAGACAACGAAAAGCTTCAGCCTGTAATTGCTTCTTTGGGAACAAACATAGGCAAGGACTTTGACATAACAAAGTTGCGCTATGACAAAATAATTATCATGGCAGATGCTGATGTTGACGGAAGCCACATCCGCACACTTTTGCTTACCTTCTTTTTCCGCTACATGCCGCAGCTCATAGAAGAGGGACATGTCTACCTTGCAATGCCACCCCTCTTTGCAGTCCGCTACGGTAAAAAAGTAAAGTATGTTTACGATGACAATGAAAAGGCAGCCGCAATCGCAGAATTTGGTGTTCCTGCAGAAAAGCTTGATGTTCAGCGTTACAAAGGTTTGGGTGAAATGTCTGGAGACCAGCTTTGGGACACAACGATGAATCCTGCCGTAAGAAAGATGATGAAGGTAACAATACCGGATGCAATTGCTGCAGATAAAATTTTCTCCACGTGCATGGGTGAAGCCGTAGAACCGCGCCGCAAGTTCATTGAAGAAAATGCTATTTATGCAAATCTCGATGTCTGATGACTTTATAAAGAAAAGTTAAGGAAAAGTATAGATGGAAAATGAAATAACAACCCCTGAAGGTGGTACGCTGATTCTTCAGCCCATTGATCAGGAAATCAAGAAAGCCTATATTGACTACTCAATGTCCGTTATTGTAAGCCGTGCCCTGCCGGATGTAAGAGACGGACTTAAGCCCGTTCACCGCCGCATCTTGTATTCAATGGATGAACTTCACTTGCGTTCTTCTGGAAAAACATACAAGTGTGCAAAAATTGTCGGAGACGTGCTTGGTAAATATCACCCGCACGGAGACGCTTCTGTTTACGATGCACTTGTCCGCTTGGGACAGGATTTCTCCGAGCGCTATCCCCTTATTACCCCTCAGGGAAACTTCGGTACAATAGCCGGTGACCCTCCTGCCGCTTACCGTTATACAGAAGCAAAAATGGCAAAACTCGCAGAAGAGATGGTTGCCGACATAGAAAAGGATACCGTTGACTTTATCCCCAACTTCGATGAAACAACAAAAGAGCCTACAGTTCTTCCTACAAAATTCCCCTTCCTTCTTGCAAACGGATCAAGCGGTATTGCCGTAGGTATGGCAACAAACATGCCACCCCACAACCTAAGGGAAATAGCATCAGCCGTTTCTGCCTACATAGACAATCCCCAGATAAGCATTGATGAATTGATGCAGCATATAAAGGGACCTGATTTTCCAACAGGCGGAATAATTTTTGGCCGCCAGGGAATCAAGGACGCTTACAGGACAGGCCGCGGAAAAATCATAATGCGCGGTAAGTTCACTATTGAAGTTGCAAAGAACGGAGCAGAGTCAATCGTATTCACGGAAGTTCCCTATCAGACAAACACAACCGATCTTTGCAAACGCATTGCTGAACTTGCCCGTGACAAAATCATCGATGGAATAAGCGGTGTAAATGATGAAACTTCAGACCGTGTTGGCATGAGAATCGTCATTGATCTTAAGCGTGGTGCCGTAACAAAAATCGTTGTTAACCAGCTTTTTGCAAAGACACCATTGCAGGCATCATTCGGCGTAATAAACCTTGCTCTTGTAAACGGCCGCCCGGAAACCTTGAACCTTAAGCAGCTTGTGCAGCACTTCGTTGACCACCGCGACAACGTTGTAACCCGTCGCACGCAGTTTGAACTTAAGCAGGCCAAGCACCGCGAACACATACTCGCAGCACTTATAATAGCAGTCGATGCAATTGACGAAGTAATCAAGATAATTCGTGCCAGCCGCGATGAATCAGAAGCTAAAGCCAATTTGATGAAGCGCTTCGGCTTTGATGATGAACAGTCACAGGCAATCGTTGACTACCGCTTGGGTCGCCTTACCAATTTGCGCATCGATGAACTAAAGCAGGAAATGGCAGAGATTAAAGCTCTCATTGCCCACCTCGAAGATTTGCTTGCCCATCACGAAAAGATTCTTGAAATCATAAAGCAGGAAACAAATGAGATTGCGGAAAAATATGGAGATGACCGCAAGACCCAGATTGTTTCCGGCGAAGTAGAAGAAATCAATGTTGAAGACATGATAAAAGAAGAGGACATGGTAATCCTTATTTCCAAACTTGGTTACATCAAGCGTGTTCCCGTAAGCCTTTACAAGAATCAGGGTAGGGGAGGAAGAGGAACCATTTCTGCCAAGCTTGTGGAAGAAGACTACATCAACCAGATGTTCATAGCTTCAACACATGACTACATCATGTTCATCACGAATGAAGGAAAATCCTATTGGGTCAAGGTTCACGAAATACCTGAATCTTCAAAGACAAGCCGCGGTTCTCACATCAAGAGCCTTCTTCAGGTAAGTGCCAACGAGGAAATATCAACGATAATCAGCCTCAAGGAATTTACGGAAGAACAGTTCATGTTCATGGCAACTGCAAACGGCGTTGTAAAGAAAACACCTACAAGCGAATTCCGCAACGCAAAGTCTCGCGGTATGCAGGCAGTTCGTCTTGATGATGGAGACAAACTCGTAAGCGCAATCCTTTCAAGCGGAAAAGATGAGCTCCTTTTGGTAAGCCGCCGGGGACAGGCCTTGCGCATAAGCGAAGACGAAGTCCGCCCAATGGGAAGAGCCAGCCGCGGTGTTAACGGAATGAAGCTTTCAGAAGGCGATGAGCTTTGTGCCGCCATCCATGTAGAAGAAGACGCAAAGATTCTCGTCATAACGGAAAAGGGAATCGGCAAGCGCGTACTCTTCTCCGAATTCAACGCCCACGGTCGCGGAACCGGAGGACAGCGTGTCTTTGGCAACGTTGACGACAAGGGAGAATTGATTGGCGCACTCACCGTAAAAGATGACGACAGCGTTATGTGCATAACCGGCCAGGGAACTTCCATCCGCACCAACGTAAAGGACATTTCTCTCCAGGGAAGGGCATCCAGCGGCGTAAAGGTCGTAAACATCATCAGTCCGGACTACGTAGTTGGCATTGACCGCATAGCAAATTCCCAGGAAGACAAGGAATCTGCTGAATAAAGGGTATTTACTTATATTATAAGAAAATAACTGTTATAAAGCATAATTTTATAGGCTGAACAGAAAATTTTATCTGCTCAGCTTTTTTTATTACTTTCTTGGACGGCATGACAGCTTTTACTGTGCCCGGTCCTTCGGAACCGGTCAAATTTATCTGTAGTCCTCGCTTTCCGGGGTTCCGGGGATAAACCCCTCCATTGCCTGCGGCAACGAGTTGCAAGCAACTCGCCCCTACAATCGGGCGTAGGCTCTATATGCTTTACGCTATATATAGTGTATATTATAGAATAAAAAGTAAAAATAACCATATTTTCTTAGATTTTATCCCATAAAATTCCCAGCCTGTGGATAACTTTTGGAAAACTTTTCCTTTTGAATTCAAAGAATTTTTTGAATTTGTAAATTCTTTAATTATAAGAATTTATGAATTTGTTTGAATTTTTCAGAATTTTTTGCCCTGTGGATAATTTGGGGAGAATTTTGTTCCACGTGAAACAAATCTACATTAATTTGTAAATAAACAATGTCATTCTCGGACTTGACCCCAAAGCCATTAACCTAAAAAAAACGTCATGCCGAACTAGATTCGGCATCTCTCTTCAATATTATGGTTTGAGATTCTGAATCAAGTTCAGAATGACGCAAAGTTAATGGCATTGGGCTAAAACCGGAAATCTTTTTTTACTTTTGTTGTTCCTTAAGAGATAAATAGAGAGCAAAACTAATCTTATCCGTAACGAATAGTTTCACGTGAAACAGGTCCGTATTGGTTTGTAAGAAAATAATGTCATTCTCGGGCTCGACCTGGAAATCTTTTTTTTACTTTTGTTGTTCCTTAAGAGATAAATATAAAGCAAAACTAATCTTATCACTACGAGAAGTTTCACGTGAAACAAAAAACGTTATGGCAAGGTTTTGTTAAGAAAAATCCTTTTCAATAAATAGAAGTTAAACACTATTGTCATTTCCAGACTAAGCCCCAATGCCATTAAACTAAAAAAACGTCATGCCGAACTAGATTCGGCATCTTTCTTCAATCCTATAGTTTAAGATTCTGAATCAAGTTCAGAATGACGCAAAGTTAATGGCATTGAGCTAAACCCAGTAATCTTTTAAAGCAGAACTGTTTTTAGCCAAAAATTCAACTTTCAAATTATCATTCCTAAAATCAAAGATACAGCTGCAATTTCTTTTGCAGCACGAATGTCTCCTTCCAAAAATCCTATTATTGCATCCAAAGTATTATATGTCATTACCTATTCTACACGGCAATCTTTAAAAACAAACAAGTTTTCTGTTTAAGGCTCCTCATTGCCTACGCAACAAATTTTCCTGTGACTACGAAAAGACGGAGCTTTTGTAAAAGTAAAAATTATAGCTCTCACCATACTCTTTGTAAAAAGCGCATGATATGGAACGAATATCTGTTTCACGTGAAACATGTTTAACAATTATGTTTCCTTTTAGCATCAAGAACTTATTTTTTTTACGTTTCCGTCTTGCCAAATGTTGAACTTCCACGTGGAGGATTCAATGCCTCGATGTTTTGCATCTAGCTTCGTTGGTTTGTAAAACTTCAAGCCATTAACAGAAAGAAACTGCCATAAGTGAATGAGCCCCTGCCAGCAATACCTTTTAAGAGTATGAGCTGTGGAAGCAGCAAGTCTCGTTGTCATGCATACGGATGTTTTTATACAAAGGGTTTTGCTTTTATAAGGAATTCCTGCCTTATAGTTTGCTGCGGGTAGTATTTATTGGAGGTGTCTGACCGTAGTTAATCGGGATTACAATTCAAAATTGGCTTTTAGGCTTGTATGGAAGTGGGGTAGGGCAAAACAGAATTACTGGTGGAAGAAGCTGCAAGGGCGTAATCTGTTATAAAAACAAATCACACCCTTGCAGTTTTGTCTATTCTGTTTCACGTGAAACAGAATTCAAATCATAGCGCAAAACCCTTGAGCCTCTGGAAGAAGTCCATTTTGCTTTGCGTGCTTCTGGAAGGGTAGAAATATCATCTGCATAAAAGCCAAGGTTTTCAAACCAGTCTGCGGTTTGCGTTGTAAGCAGAAAAACACTCTTTGCGTTAAGCTTAACCGCCTGCTTTACAAGATACTTTACAAGCTTTGGCCCTATGCCCACGTGAGAGAAAGTTTTGTTAACTGCCACACCTGCAATCTCCATTTGACCGTCATCGTATGGAATAAGGGATGCACATGCGCGAATGGCACCATCCAGTTCGTAAACAATGTAGTGCTGGAACTCTTCCAAAAGACCTGCCCGTGTGCGTGGAAGCAGAATCCCGGCAGAAATAAAAGGCTTCATAACATTAAGAACACCAGGAATATCGTCACGGGTCATGGCTCGGATTCCACCGTAATTGTTGTAATAAATCATTGTACCCGAACCAAGATCGCTGAATATTTCACATGGAATGGTTCCGTCCAAAGAACCGTTAAGAATATGAACACGGGTAACACCAGAGTTACATGCTTCCTTTGCAAGTTGAAGCAACAAGAAAATCTTTTCACGTGAAACATTCTCTGGAACAGAGGAAACTACCGAATGTTCGGCAGTCTCAGAATTTGAATTTACCGATTGTTTATTAGTTGGAATTTTATTGGCTTTTAGGAATTCATCAACCTCTTCAAGGTTCATTGCTGGAATATTTCCCTCAGGAGAAGTACCAATTCCATCTGGCACCTTAAAACTTTCCGCAGAAATAGAAGCACCTGGTATAAGATAAAAAAGCTTGTCTGCCTTTAGATGAACAGCAATTTGCTCTGCCAACTGAATAGAAGAAATATTGTAGGGCTTTCCGGCAAGACTCCAACCAATACATGGAAAAATTGGAACAAAACCGTTGGCAAGAATGTTTTCAATAGCATCAACCTGCAGCTTGTCAATTTCTCCGGTAGTGCCATAGTCAAAACCGTCGATTATGCCTTTTCCCCTGGCGCGCACCCAGTTTCCAATAACCGCATTTGTTTTTTCCCCAGCAAGAGCCGTCATAATCTGGTTGGAAACATCAAACGCGGCCATCTTAATCAGGGGCATGGCTTCCGGCTTAGTTATGCGGTAATCCTTGTGGAAGGACCATTCAATTCCTGATTTTTCAAGAATTTCATTTATCCTTTTGTTCGCTCCGGGAACAACAATAACTTTGAGCCCGGCTTCATGGATTCTGCAAATGTCTTTTATGTGGTTTGTAAAAAGCGGAGAATCAAGAAGCTTGTCATCAATGTAGATAATAACCAGTGCATTCTTAAAGCGCCTAAGATAGCGGATTACGTCCCTAATACTTTCTGCCTTGTCATGAATCAAATTTTCTTCTGTCATGATTTCAGTATCGTAAAGAACATGCCTTTAATCAATTACTATTAATTTGTATAGAGATTTTTTGGACGGCAGTTTTATTTAAATACATTTGTTTCCACGCAAACAGATATCTGTTATGGAACGGCTTTCCAGGGTTCCGCCTTTCGGCTCCATTGCCTTTCGGCAACCCGCGTGCGCGGGCCCTTCCAATCCGGCCTCATTTGTTCTGCCTTGCTTTTTCAGTATTAATCTTTGAGTAAAGACAACCGCAATAATCCTGCCGGTAAAGATCGTATTCTTTACTAAGTTCAAGACTCCTAAGGAAACCGCCCTTTTTCTTAAAGTCAGAAGTTAAAAAGCGCACAGAATTTTCTTTTTCAAGCTCAGCACCAATTTCATTAATCATAACTGAATCCTTGAATGGGCTAATTGAAAGCGTAGTGCAAAACCAGTCAAAATTATTTTCAATTGCATAAGAGTAGGCTTTTTTCATTCTGAATTCATAACAGCGCCTACAGCGAATACCTTTTTCTGCTTCCTGCTGAAGTTCCACTTCTTTCAGGACATTTGTTGCTTCAAAAAAATCCTTTGGCTCGTAGGAAGAAACAACAATCTTAACCTTATTTTTTACGGCCGGCTCAAAGCGTGGAATAAAGTCTTTCAATTCATTTAAACGCCGCTCGTATTCTTTTTGCGGATAAATGTTGGGGTTGTAATAAAAAATCGTAATGTCAAAAAACGAAGAAAGATACTCGATTACATAAGAAGAGCAGGGACCACAGCAGGCATGCAAAAGCAGCGTCGGCTTTTTTTCCTGAGGATTTATCTTCTTAAGAATTTCGTCCAGCTGTTTCTGGTAATTGATTTTTTGAATCTGCCCTTTCATCGTCCTGTTAGCATAGCATTATTTTTACGATTGGGCAAACAGTTAAAAGTAAATGCAGGCAAAAAAAATACCGCAAGAAAAACTTTCTTACGGCTTTGAGTTGTACCGGGGAGACTTCGCAGCCAGTCATGTTGTTTGGTACAGACTAAAATAAGCGATACCCGTAGGGTGCAACATCCATAGGATATAAAAAATACCCCTTATGTGCCATGAAACCATAATACCGGTTTTGGACAAAAAGTAGTATTCATATTAAGACTTTTGAAAATTTTTTTCTCTGGACCATACTCTATTTGCTAACCCGCTTTCCAGGGTTCCGGCTTTCGCCTCCATTGCCTGGCGGCAACCGCTTCGCGGCCCTTCCAATCGGGGGTAGGCTTTATTCGCGGTACGGTGTCTTGCTACTGTTTTTTCATTTTCCCAAGGCTTCTGCAATTTTTACGAGGGTTTCTTTGTCGTGGGTTGAAAGATTGTCATAAATTTCGTTCAGGTGCATTTTTTCAGATTGAAATGAATGATTGGGATTTTTTTCACTTGGTGATTCGCCTTCAACAAGATATTCAACAGAAACGCCAAGGTATTTTGCTATTTTTACAGCAGTTTCCACGTTTGGTAAAACTCCACGCGCATCCACGTAAGAGAGAAAAGTACTGTTGCTTATTCCAAGGGCAGCAGAAACTTCTTTTATCAAAAGCCCCCTGTACTCAATTTCATCTCTTAACCGTTCTTTAAAACCCATGGTTTTATTTTATCAATATGTTGATGTTAAAATGTTGACGCATTCAATATGTTGATTTATAATGTTTTGAAACAACAAGATATTGATGTTTTGCAAGGTAAACATCAAATTTTGAAAATAATAGAATCTAGGAGGATTTTATTATGAAAAGATTTTTTTCTGCAATTGTACTGGTTCTTGTAGGCATTATGTGCCACTGTGAGAAGAAAAGCTGCATCAAGCAGTGGCCCTCGACACTGCGGAGCATGTCAACGGGAGAAAAAATTTCCGTCGTGGTCATGTCAACAGTTCTTGACAACGGCATGGGCTATGCTGTCCTTGTAGGCGACTCAGAGGGGAACATACCTGTGGCACTCATTTACAATACCGAGGCTGGATGTATTAACGGGGGACAGACGATGCACGAGATTGTCGAGAAGGAGGGGCGTGACGCAGGAGGTGTGCGTATGCTCCTCTTGGATATAGGATTTGAGAGCCATCTGTACAAGATGGAGGACGGTCAGTACATATACATAATGCATGCAAAGGAAGACGAATGACGTTCATACACATAGCAGACATACAGGTCTCCATTTGATCTAACAGAATAAAGTTATCCTATAAAAACTCAACCTTCACCAAAGACGTTTCCTCTGCTGCGTCTGCAAAGGTTTGCTTGAAGGATTCAAAATATTCGCTGCCAAGGTTTTCTGCGGCCTTTTGGCAAGAAGTGAATGTTATGTCCCAAAAAGGATGTTCGTCGCACAGAATGTCGAATAGAGCGTCCAAATTGTTTCCGTAGTATTCGGGGAATTTTAAAACAGAGGCAAGCATCTTGTGTAGCCCGGCCTTTGTTTCTATTCCAATCAAGTCAATTGTAAAAGAATCAGCCTGGAATTCTTTTTCCGCTGAATTTTCTGCAAGCCCTCGTATTTCACTCACTTTTCTTCTCCGTATAAAAGAACGAACGTTTGGTAGTGGTCGCCTGTGTAATAAACTAAGCCATCATTCGAAAATACAATTCTTTTGGCACCGCGGCTAGATTTACCCAGCGTGTCTATGTCGCATTCAGTGTAGGTGCGTCCCTTTGCCTTGGGAAGAATGCCTTCCCTGTTGTGGAATCTGTCCCCACCGATGCACTTGTTTTCTGCCTTTAGGTTTACACCCTGTGCCTCTTTCTTTGTAATAAAATTGTCCGGCAAGTGCTTGTACAGATGGATATAAAGGGCAACGTCTTCTTTTGATGTGTAAATGCCGTCTTCGTTCAGCGAATTGTTTGGCGTATTTAGCGAAGAACTTGTGTCTTCTACAAATTCTTGGGGACAGTTGTTACTGTCTGCTTCGGGTACAGTTAAGTCAGGTACAGATTGGGGTACAGTTTCTTCTATTGCAGGTATTTCTTCATCTGCTAAGTCCTGCTGTATTGTGCTAGTTACAAGTGGCTGCCCTTGGGTCTGGTTGTTATGCTGAAACTTTGGCAGCAGGAACTTTGAAAATAAAAGTAGTGCCAGAAGAATTGAAAAGACTATAAGTTTTTTGGGTAATGTTTTGTTACCAGAGGAATTTGTTTCTTTCATAGTATTTAAGTTTGTTGAATGGTAAATTGTAGATTGCCGGGCCTTCTTTTGTAAAAAAAAGAATTCACCCGGCAATTTTTGTTTTAGAAGTTGCTGCCGTTCCAGCCCCAGTTGTTTGTGCCCAAGTATTTTACGTAAACCTTGTCGCCCGGGATTCCAAGTTCTTCATTTAGTATTGAGCAGATTGCCTCTGTCATCTTTCCACTGTCAGAAGATGAAACGTCTCCGAATACGCTAACGGAAACAAATGCTCCTTTTTCCAATTTTTTGCCGGCAAACCAAAGGTCGTAATTGTCGTCAATACCAACCATAAGGTAAGATTCCGGCTTGTGCAAAATGGAAACAGCTTTTCCGAGCTTTGCCTTGATGGATTCCTTTTTTTCCTGGCTAACAGGAACTGTGATTTTTGAGTCAATAAAAGGCATCTTTTTCCCCTCCGTAAACAATTGTATAAATTATAAAGCGCAGTAAAAAGTGCGATTCTAAAAACCCCGCTTTTACTGCGCTCAACTTTTACTCTACTATGCAGTCATCCGACTTTTGCGTTGTAAGCGGCTTACCGTCTGCGCAAAGGCTTATTCCAGCAATCTTGGCTGTTTTGCCTTGAATCTTTATTTCCACCTTGCAGAACTTGTCGATGTCGATTTTTGCAGGTTTTTCTGCGGCTGGATCGGCACCTTCAAGAACAACCGGTGTACCTGGTTTTGCCCAAGGAGCGGTTAGCAGTTCTACCTTTTCCTTTCCGTCTTCCATATAGTCGGCTGCAAGAAGCATTCCGTGGCTTTCCACACCGCGCATCTTGCGTGGAGCAAGGTTTGCCGCAATGATTACGTGCTGGCCAATAAGCTCTTCCGGCTTAAGGTAGTCGCGCAATCCTGACTGAACAATGCGCTCTGTTCCGCTGCCGTCGTCCATGTGTTCAATGTAAAGCTTTTCTCCCTGAGGGTTGTTTTCCACGCTAAGGATTTTTGCAACCTTAAGTTCAATGTACTTGTTGAAGTGCTCTGCCTGGTTTTCTGCAAGCTTTGGGCCTTCATCTTTTGCTGCTGCCTTTGGCTGGCTTGTGTTCTGCTTTGGAGAAGGCTGCTTGGAAGATGGGGCTGCTGCTTCTACGTTGTGTTCCTTTGGCTCTGTTGCCATAAGGTATTCAAGGTCAATTTCTCCTGCTACGCAAGGAACCGTAACCTGCCAGTTTTCAAGAACCTGCGGGTGGATTTCTCCAAAGATACCTGCCTGCTTTCCGTTCACCATGATTGCAGCTTGGCGGCCTGGGATAAAGCGGGGGTCATCGGCTTCCTTAACCTCGTACTTGTGGTCAAGGTAGTAGAGGAGGGTGCTTACTTCGCTTGCGGCATCGTTAAAGTTTGCGTTGTTGGCGGCAGTCAAAAAGCCAAGGCTCTGGATAGTCTTTGTGCCTGTGTTTTCGGATGGTTCAATATAGGCAATTTTTCCCACTTCAAATATTTTGTGGGGGTAGACTGCATTTCCGCTCTGGCTTTCTGCTTCGAAAAGTGAGGCAATAATTGACGGGCGGATGAACTGGTAGTTTTCGCTCATTGGGTTTGCAATTTCGATTACGTCCTTGCCGTCTATGCCCATGTTGTCGATGTAAGTTTTCTTGGAACCCAGGTAGTTGAAAATCATTTCCTGGTAGCCCATGCCGGCCATTATGTTCTTTACCTTGCGGCTGTAGAGGGTAATGGGAAGCAGGCGGCCAATCGTAAAGTCGTTGGGTGATTCCGGCTTAAAGAAGTCAATGTCCTGACCAATCATAACGTCTTCGATAACGTCTACTTCGTGGAGGAAGTCGTTGCGGTAGGGTGCTGGAGAAACAGTAAATACAACGTCACCGTCTTTGTCTTTTGAAGTAACGCTGTTGCCCATGCGCTCAAGGGCAGCGATAACTTCTTCTTTTTTAAGGTCGCAGCCAAGCTTTTTGTTGATTGCGCTAAGCCTTGCGTCTGTTGTTGGCTGGAAATAGTATGGGGCAACCACGTCCTTGCCAAAAAGCGTTTCGTAGGGGTGGCAGACCTTTACCGGCTGAATGCTGTAGCCCGCATCAAAGAAGTCGCAGGCAACAATGTTTGCGGCAAGCATAAGGCTTTCCATGTCTGTTCCGGTAAGTTCAACAAGAACATTCTTGTCGCCAACTTCCACCTGGCCAAGGGTTGCACTGTTGATTACCGGGGGCATGCTCAAAACTTCGCCCTTGTCGTCCTTGATAAGAGGATACTTTGGAAAGTCTTTGATGATGTAGCCAAAATCTTTTCCCTTTGGATGCTCGTTGCAAATCTGGCGCAAAGTCATGCTCTTGTCGCACTGCAGGGCTACGAATGATTCCTTGTCCGGGTCTGCAGCAACATAATGAAGAGGCCACTTGAGAGCGTCGGCACGGTAAACACCCATTGCAATACTCTTGCGCTTGCGGCCAAAGTTCCAGCAGAGCTTTTCCTGAGTCTGGATAATGTCCTTGAACATTGCTTCGTCCAAACCAGAACCGCTTATTATGAATGCAACCTGGAAGGGGCGGATGTCTTTTAGACCTTCGTCAACAATGATTTTATAATCCTTTGTGTCTTTTAGGTTGCCTTTTGAAGAAAGGAATTTGCTGTAGTCGGAATGTTTTGCTCCTTCGTACTCGCGCAGGCAGCGTGCAATGCCACCGGTTGACCACAAGTCCGGGCGGTTTGTGTCGTTAAGCTCGATTTTGATTACGCGCTGATCTTCCGGATCTGCAGGATTGGGCTTTTCGTCCAGTTCGGCTTTTGCGTGAGTGAGCTTTTTTTCAAAAAGATCATCACAGTTATACTTTTTTCCAACAAGATTAAAAAACAGTTTTTCGTTGACTTCTACTTTAGGCATGATTCCCTCTTAATTTCAGTTCGCATTATTATATAGAAAAAAATGTTTGTTGTCTATAAATTTATCAAGGGAGTACCCTTGAACCCCGGAATTTGGAGGAGTGGAAACCTCTCAGAGTCCGAAGCCCGATGTTTCCTCCCCTCCAAACCACCTTTGCCGGGCTCAGGGAACGGTTTTTTTGTTTCTTGCCAAGGAATATCTAGCCAGGGAGGGATTTTTTGAGGCGATGTACGCCGCCGTGGAACCCCGGAGTTGACGCGCAGCGGCAATGAGCGTTAGCGAAGGGTGGAAGGGCGGTGACGCATAGGCATGGATTCCCGATTTTAGCAAAAAAATGTTTGGTAGAACAGAAAAAAGTACCGTCCAAAAGAAAAAGAAACTATTTCCTGCTGGAATTTTTTATGCCGTAAGAAGCTCCGCCAGATTTTACAAAGTCCTTGAATCCTCCCATGTAGCTGCTTACCAAGTCAATTGGGACAACTTCGTCGTTAGAAGGATTGAGCAAAAGCTGGTAGGGTTTTATGTTGAGTGCCGAAGAAATTTTTACAATCGAATCCAGGCTGAACCAAGACTTTGCGTTTTCCAGATTGCCTATAGTTTCCGTACTTAGGCTGGTTCTTTCTGCAAGCTGCTCTTGTGTCAAAGATGAGTTGTTGCGAAAAGCTTTTAAGTTTGCAGCAACCGTTTTTAGTAAATCTGATTTTTGTTGTTCAAAAATTGCTGAATCTGTACTCATGCTATGGTTCATTGATGAAATACTATAATAGCATTACCGTTTGTTGAATGAAACAAAACTACAAATTTAGGCAGCTAAACCGTAGTTTTGTTAGGGGTTAATCTGTACCTAAAAACAAAAAGTTGCTGATGGAAAAAAAATTCATTATACTAAAAGTATGCATATCTTTTACGGACTTATGATTCCTTTTTTGGGAACTGTTTTGGGCTCGGCCTGCGTTTTTTTTATGGGGCAGCATATAAACGAAAAGCTGCAAAAGCTTCTTCTTGGATTTGCAAGCGGAGTCATGGTTGCGGCTAGCGTTTGGTCGCTTATAATTCCTTCCATAGAGTCTTCTGCGGATTTGGGGCGGCTGGCATTTCTTCCCGCAGTGATCGGCGTGGGCTTGGGAATGGCCTTCCTATTTCTGCTGGATATAATTATTCCCCACTTGCACATGAATTCAGAAAAGCCTGAAGGTTTGCATGTAAAGCTGAGGGAAACTACGATGCTTTGCCTTGCGGTGACTTTGCACAATATTCCAGAGGGAATGGCGGTTGGCGTTGTGTTTGCAGGGCTGCTTGCAGGGAATTCCGGGATAAGCCTTGCCGGAGCATTTGCGCTTTCGCTTGGAATTGCTATCCAGAACTTTCCGGAAGGTGCGGTTGTTTCCATGCCACTTCGCGGGCTGGGCACCTCCAAGCTAAAGTCTTTTGCATTCGGAGCCCTGAGCGGAATTGTGGAACCTTTGGCGGCTTTCGTTACTTTGCTGCTTACAGGTCTTGTTGTTCCATTTTTGCCATACCTGCTTAGCTTTGCGGCGGGTGCAATGCTTTACGTTGTCGTGGAGGAGCTTATTCCAGAGGCGTCTTCCGGTGAACATTCCAACGGGGGCACGCTTGGCTTTGCGGTTGGATTTATGCTGATGATGGTTTTGGATGTGGCGCTGGGCTGATTGTTGCGGCCTGCTTGTGTTGCAATGATTGCGGTGCAATGATTCTGCTGGGCTTTTGCGGTGGATTTGAGGATTTGAATCTTGCGCAATGCGATTGCTGGTTATACGGGCTGCCTGTTTCGGGCCTGCTTTGTTATTTGCCTTGGAGGGGATTTTGAAGAGACAGACACTTAGAAAGATTTATACTTTTCTTGCGGGATTCTTTTGCATAGGGTTAATCTGTTACCTTTTCTTTGGTGACAGATTGAATTCCATGTTTTTTGGCAGCGCTAATGTGGAGCCTTATTCTGCTTTTTATGCGGAAGTTAAAAGCGGGGAAGTGGAATCTGTTACCATAAACGGTGACAGCCTTAGCTATAAAAAGAAGGGTACAGATGACACTTTTATTACGGAAAACCCAGAGTCTCCCCTTCTAAAAGAATTCCTTTTGCAGAATGACGTAAAGGTGACAGTTCAAAAGGACGGCCTGGAGATAGTTTCTATAATTCTTGATATTTTCTTCTATATAGTATTCTTTGGCGCAATAATTTTTGTCTTTAGGAAGTTCATCTCGCCGAATACCTTTAAGGTTGTGCATAAGACTGGCGTAAAGTTTTCGGATGTGGTCGGAATGGATAACCTAAAAAAAGACATGACGCAGGTAATGGACATAATGAACCATCCTGCCGAATACGCAAAGAGGGGTATACGTATGCCAAAGGGCATCCTTCTTGAAGGTGAGCCTGGCAACGGAAAGACTCTTTTTGCAAAAGCTTTGGCCGGTGAAGCAAGGGTAAACTTTATTCCTGCAAAGGCTACAGATTTTGAAAGCATGTTCATGGCTATTGGACCTATGAAGGTAAAGCTCTTGTTCCGAAAGGCCCGCCGATATGCCCCCTGCATTGTTTTTATTGATGAATTTGACGGCATTGGCACAAGACGCAATTATTCTGGCAGCGCAATAGAGACAGAAAATACCCGCATTGTTACCGCCCTGCTTAACGAACTGGACGGCTTTGAAAACACAAAGGGTGTTCTTGTCCTTGCCGCAACAAACAGCATCTCTGCCTTGGACGAAGCTTTGGTACGCCCTGGCCGCTTTGACGCAAGAGTGTCTGTTCCCTATCCAGACGAAAATGCCCGCAAAGAGCTTATTAAAATGTATACAAAAGATAAAAAACTAACTAACGATTGTTCTTTAGAACTACTGGCGGAAAAATTCAAAGGCTTTAGCTGTGCAAAAATCGAATCTGTCCTGAACCGCTCTCAATTGTTAGCATCTCAAGAAAAACGAACGGAAGTTAGTTTAATAGATATAAATGCTGCAATAAAAGAGCAGTCTGGGGCAAAATGATTTGGACGGTATGTTGCGCTTTCGCAATCAGCCTGTTAAATCACTGATTCTTTTTTTCACTTGTCCGTTTTTTAGGGCTTTAATATAGGCAGTTCCGTAGCGTGAAAGGCCTATATCTTTTTTTGTGACAATCCCTACGGTCATAAAATCATCTGTATCCAGCGGGCGGGCTATTATTTCCGGGCCGTTCAGTTCATGGCTGATAATTCCTGAGCAAATTGTATAACCGTCAAGGCCAATCAGAAGGTTAAAAAGCGTTGCGCGGTCACGCACTTTTATGTTTTTGGGGCAGTCAAAGTCAACTTCCGTCAGAGGTTCCTCTGAAAAATAAAAAGAATTGAAATCCCCCTGTTCGTAAGTAAGGTAGGGGTAGTCTTCCAAGTCAGGGAGCTTGATTTTTTTCTTCTTTGCAAGAGGATTTTTTGAAGAAATAAAAACATGAAGATTGGTTGTAAAAAGAGGTTCAAAAATCAAATTGTTTTTTTTAAGAAGCGTTTCTATTACCTTTTGATTTTTGCTGCTCAGATAGAGTACACCTACTTCACTCTTCAGCTTTGCAACGTCGTCTATAATTTCGTGGGTCTGGGTTTCGCGTATGGTAAAGTCATATTCATTGCCGTCGAATTCTTTTATCACTTCCACAAAAGCCTTTACCGCAAAAGAATAGTGCTGGCAGCTTACAGAAAAAATCGGAGTGCTTTCTGCTTCGCCCTTAAAATGCTCTTCCAAAAGAGATGCCTGATCCAATACCTGTCTTGCATAGGCTAAAAATTCATCACCCTCATTTGTGATTGTAACACCCTTGTTTGTCCGCGAAAAAATTGTTATCCCCATTTCGCTTTCCAATTCGTGAATTGCGGCTGTTAAGCTGGGCTGGGAAATAAAAACCTTGCGAGAGGCTTCCGTAATATTTTTTGTTTCTGCAACTGTAACTGCGTATTTTAACTGCTGTAGTGTCATGACAAAATCTTATCAGATTGCGCAATTTTTTACCATAGTTAAAAACTATGCCAAACTGGCTGTAAATAGTATTTTCCACAGAGGCCTTTAATTCCTATAATCATAAAAAATACGGAAAAAGAGGACAGTAAAAATGGCAGTAAAAACTTTTGTAACAGGTTTCCCAAGAATCGGAAAAAAGCGCGAACTTAAATTTGCAATTGAGTCTTATTTTAAAGGACAAATTTCTGCAACCGAACTGGAAAAAACGGCGGCAAGCCTACGCGAATACGGTTGGAAAAAACAAAAGCAGGCTGGAATTAATTTTATTCCATCCAATGACTTTTCTTTTTATGACAATGTGCTCGACGCAGCCTTTACCTTTGGCATTGTTCCACAAAGATACAAGGCTTTAAATTTAAGCGAACTGGACACATACTTTGCTGCGGCCCACGGCTATCAGGGGGAAAAGGGAGATGTTAAGGCCCTTCCAATGAAAAAGTGGTTCAACACAAACTATCATTATATTGTGCCGGAAATTTCTGACGGTGACAGTTTTGCTTTAAAGAAAGACAATTCTCCCGTCAAAGCCTACAAGGAAGCAGAAGCACTTGGCATAAAAACCATTCCAACTGTAATAGGCCCCTACACCTTCCTGCGCCTGGCAACATACACAGGAAAAAAATCAGCTGCAAACTTTGCAGAAGAAGCAGCAAAGGCTTACGGTGAGCTTGCAAAACAGCTATCCGCCCTCGGAGCAGAATATATTTCTTTTGCAGAACCAGCCCTTGTGTTTGACGTTAGTGATGAAGAAAAAAAATTGTTCACGACAATTTATACTTTGCTTCTTGCAACGGTTAAGGCTAATGCAAAAATCAAGACACTTCTTACAACTTATTTTGGCGACATCCGCGACCTTTATGAAGATATATGCCAGCTTGGTTTTGATGCAATAAACCTGGACTTTATAGAAGGAAGCAAAAGCCTTGAACTTATAGAAAAGGGATTCCCCAAAGACACGCTTTTGTTTGCAGGAATCGTTTGCGGAAAAAATATCTGGCGTGCAGACTATGAAAAGAAAAATGAACTCATCTCTAAAATACAAAAAGTTCTTGCTCCAGAAAATCTTGTAATAGGAACTTCATGCTCACTTCTTCATGTGCCTTACACAACTACAGAAGAAACAAAGCTCAAAGCAGATGTTATTAAACACTTCTCTTATGCAGAAGAAAAACTTATAGAAATAAAAGAACTTGCAAACCAGAACGAATCCGCGCTTAAAGCAAACAAGGCATTGTTTGAAGGCCAGCGTGTTCTTCCAGACCAAAATGTCCGCAGTGCAGTAGCTTCCCTTGACAGTAAAGACTTTGAACGAAAGCCTTCTTTCTACGACCGCGAAAAAATTCAGCACGAAAACTTTAAGCTTCCTTTGTTCCCCACAACAACAATAGGCTCTTTCCCGCAAACAAAAGATGTCCGTGCAAACCGTGCCGCCTATAAAAAAGGTTCTATCACACGCGAGCAGTATGTAGAATTCAATCAGAAAAAAATTGCGGAATGCATAAAGCTTCAGGAAGAAATTGGACTTGATGTTCTTGTCCACGGAGAATTTGAACGCAACGACATGGTTGAATATTTTGGAAGCCAGATGAATGGATACATTTTTACGCAGAACGGTTGGGTTCAGAGCTATGGCACCCGATGTGTAAAGCCTCCGGTTGTTTGGGGAGACGTAAGCCGCCGCTCAGCAATGACAGTTGAATGGTCGGTCTTTGCCCAGAAGCAGACAAACAAAATCGTAAAGGGAATGCTTACAGGTCCTGTTACAATCCTAAACTGGTCATTCCCACGTGAAGATATTCCGCTCAAGGAACAGGCCTTGCAGATTGGTCTTGCAATCCGCGAAGAAGTTTTGGACCTGGAAAAAAACGGAATCAAAATCATCCAGATTGACGAGGCAGCCCTCCGTGAAAAGCTCCCATTGCGCCATGCAGACTGGCATTCAGAATATCTTGACTGGGCAATTCCAGCATTCCGTCTTGTACACGCAAAAGTTAAGCCAGAAACCCAGATTCATACACACATGTGCTACAGCGAATTCAACGACATAATCCGCGACATAGATGCCATGGACGCAGACGTAATTACATTCGAAGCAAGCCGTGCAGACCTAAAGATTTTGGATGCGCTCAAGGCAGCAAATTTCCGCACAGAAGTAGGCCCTGGTGTTTACGACATTCACTCAGCAAGAATTCCTTCAAAAGAAGAAATTGTAGATGCTCTGGAAAAGATGCTCCTGCGTGTAGAAAAAACAAAGCTTTGGGTAAATCCAGACTGCGGGCTTAAAACCCGTGGAGAGAAAGAGACTCTTTCCAGCCTAAAAAATCTTGTTGCCGCCGCAAGGGAGATTCGGAACAGATATTAAAACAGGTATTTAAAAATATATTGCAACCCCGGAAAATCTCAAAAATGGAGTGTTTCGGGGTTGCCTTTGTCTTTTATGCTAAAAGTTTGTCAAACTCTGCATAGGGTTCAAGCATTTTTAGCATAAAGTCCTGTGGTGTTACAACTTTAAGGTCGTCTGTAATAACATTTGCAAAAATATTTGCAGAAGCACCAGTTACAAGTTTTACGCCTTTTTCGTTTTGTGTTACCGGAAGATGGGCATTACGCGCCTCAACATTCCAGAAAACTATTTCGGGAAGCACATAGCCTGCTTTCTCAAATTTTTCCCTGTAATGCTCAAATGTTGAAACTCCTTCGGCACATGCGTCAAATTCCATGTCGGAAATAATCAAAATGCGTTCAATCATTTCTTCTTTTGGAACTTCACCATTTTTTGCCACTTTAAGGATAAGGTCATAGACCTTACCAATATCAGTGTTTGAACAGTCATTGAACTTAGAGATAAAGCTTAATTTCTTTTTCAGAGTGTCGGCTTTGTTCGGAATCTGAACCAAACGTGGCTCGGAACTGAAAGTGATGAAAGTGTCCTTATAAGCACCACCAAGCTGCTCTGCAAAAAGCAGTGCCAGGGATGTTGCGATGTTTATTGCGGCAAAGTCGCCTGTTCCATACATTGAACCAGAACCATCGCGAACAACAATCGTTTTTGAGTTAAATTTCCTGCGGTCCAAAGCCTTCCAGCTGGCCTCCAAAGGAAGTTCCTCTTCTGTCGTCAATCCATTTCCACCCCATGAATTCATAAATGGCGCAACAATCTGATATGGGTACAGTGTCTTTGCATTAAGCGTTACCTTTTCCTTATCAGGAATCACTTCCCCACGGGCAATCTTTTCTGCCTGTTCAACAAAACTGTTCAGGTATGCCTTGTAGCGTTTCCCATCGTTACGCATAAAAGCCTTCCTGTAACGAAGCATTGCCTGGCTTGGCTGAATCGAATAGTCAAAGCTGTAATCTCTGCGGCGAAGCTTGTCTTCAAGAATTTTGATTTCATTACGAAGGGCTGAACACAACTTGCGGTATTCAACAGCCTTCATGCCAAGGGCTGTCATCAAAATCTTTGCATGCCTAACACTTTCCTTAGAAGATGTGTTGATTGAAGGAAGCCACTTGCCAAGCAGGCTTACACTTCCTGCACTTTGACAAAGTTTGGTATCCGTTGTTGAAGAATTCTCACCTTTTCCCATGGCAGCTTTATCTTTTTCAATCTGTCTTTTAATAAGGGAAATTGCTTCGTCCTTTGCGGGAGTGTCCATAAGAACAAGAAGGTCATCCCAGCGTCCATATTCCGGGACTGCATAGGCAATCTGTTTTGCTGTTTCTGGATATTCTTTGGCAAGTTCTTTCAAAAGCACACGGAAGCTCTTGCGCTCGCCAAGTCCACCGCGAATGTTCCTCATGTAAAAAAGAATCTTGATTGCAACAAGTGGATTTTCTGCATAAGCTTTGGTAAAAAGCCTTTCCAAATCAGAAATGTTCTTTCTCATTCCTCCACACAGAGAGAAAAAGTCTAGGCAAGATGAACCCGAAGACTTGTAGGCAAGGTCGCCATTCTCCGTCTGAGTGCAATTCAATAATTTACCGATTGCTTGCAACGCATTCATTTTTTTCCTCCAATAAAATTGCCACCAGCAAACAAGATTCGTAAATGGAATCGAACCATTGTAAACCAATTATTGCTGTTTGAATCTTTAAACTTTGCTGATGGCACAAGGCACACTTTTGTTCCAATGCTCTTCCAACTGAGCTACAATTTGCCGAAGCAAACTGGTGGGAATCGAACCCACGACACTTGGGTTGGAAAAAGGTTTGCTGTTAGTGCCTTTATGTTTTTTACTTTAACATTTTTGTTTTTCACAATCACGGAAAATTTAGTGCGAAAGTGAAATGCGTTAGCGCTGTGCAGGGCACCGAAGGTGGCCACCGCAGGCAGATATTCTGCCGAGGAGGCTGGAGCGAAAGCGGAACCCGGAACATAGCGACCGCCTGCAAAAAGCAGGTGGGAACGCCCGGCTAGTCTGCTGCCTTAAAGTTATAAATTGGCTTTATGATATTCACAATATCAGCTGTGGGGCCAATATTTTCTACAATATCATCCATTGTTTTATAAGCCATGGGAGCTTCATCCAGAGTTTCTCTAGAAACAGTAGTTGAATAGATACCATTCATTTCCGCCTTGAAGTCTTCCATGCGCAGCTCCTTTCTTGCCTTGCTACGGCTCATGATTCTGCCAGCACCGTGGGGAGCCGAACAGTTCCAGTCTTCATTTCCCTTGCCTATGCAGATAAGTGAACCGTCACGCATGTTGATAGGAATCAATAGCTTTTCTCCCTTCTGCGCACTAACTGCACCCTTACGCAGAATCATATTCTCCGTATCAATGTAGTTGTGAATCGTTGTAAACTGCTCAACAATTTCTTCCTTCTTTAAGCGAAGTCCTATGGAAATAGAATTTATCATTGCCTTTCGGTTCAGCATGGCAAAGTGCTGCATTATTCTCATGTCGTTGATATAATCATCAAAGAGATAGCCCGAAACATAAGCCAAATCTTTTGGAACTACAGTTTTTATCTGATGCTTACTTTTGGCAATGCTTTCTTCAATTTCGTTCTCCCTGCCATCTGCCTTAAGATTTGCTATCATGGCTTCAATATCGGCCTTTGACCTTCCATTCAGTTGCTTCCATGCTTCTTCCTGATAGTAATTGGCAATTTCAAGTCCAGCATGGCGGCTTCCGGAATGAACGACGATGTACAGGTTTCCCTCTTGGTCACGGTCAGCTTCAATAAAATGGTTGCCTCCGCCCAAGGTTCCAAGGCTTAGCTTTGCACGGTGCTTGTTGTAACTTCCCTTGATTTTATCCCATTCAACTTCCTCAACAAAATCGTGCTTGAACTTCCGCACGTCAAATCCGCTGGGGATATTTTTCCTGATACTCTTATCAAGCTTAGCTGGATCAAAGTTTCGCGCCGTATCAGAATCCTTGTGAATTACCAAAGTTTCCATTCCGCATCCTATGTCAACGCCAACTAAATTCGGAACAATTTTGTCACTTATTGTCATTGTAGTTCCAATTGTACAGCCCGCCCCCGCATGAACGTCGGGCATAAGGCGGATTTTTTCTCCAGAAGTGAATTCCTGGTCGCATAGGGTTTGAATCTGCTGCAATGATTTTTCTTCAACAACATCCGTAAAGACTTTTGCAGTGTTAAATTTTCCAGTAACTGTTTTCATATGCTTTCTCCTAAGACAAGATTCCTGCACCCATGCCATGTGATGCAATAATAGTGGCGGCTTCAATCTGCTGTAGGAATCTTTATGTCTTTACTCTAGCAGGAAACAATGCGGCAATCACGGAAAATTTGGTGCGAAAACTAATTTTCTCCTATCAGTTCCATCTGTCTTGAAATGCGGTCTTTTACTAAATCCACAAAGCTTTGAGGTTCAAGCACTTTTATCATCGGACCAAAACTCAATACTCGGATGACAAGTTCCGTTTCGTCACGGCTGTCGTAATTTAGGCTTAGCCGGTACACGCCATTGTTTATTTGAACTGCATTTTTTTCAAAATGTGCAAAGGCAAGCATTACCCGCTCAAGAGCCTTTCTTGCATCATATATTTCTATGCTAACGGAACATCTTCTGCTGCAAGGCAAATCTGTTTCGGCAGATGCAGCCACCCTAAAATCATCTTTGATTTCACAGTGGACGATTCTTGCAATGTTTAGTGTTGCCTGGTGGTTACGGATTTTTGAGATGATTCGGAATTTGTCATCCTTTTGGGAATATTCAATTTTAAATGGCTGAAGGCAGAATCTGTTAGTCTGTCCCTTCCGACTGGTGTATTCAATGTATATTTTTTTATTCTGATGAAGGGACTTTAATATGGTATGGAAATTTTCAATGTAAGCGGAATCATCATAAGGGTCGCCATCCGAATATCTGTCGTAGAGGTAAAAATCATTTTCAGTAAAAAGGGGTTCAACATCAGTCAAGTCCTTGTCAAGATGCTCCAACACCTCGTCATCCGCAAAGAGACGCATCCTTTTGTCACAGCATATTGCCTTGAGCCATCTTTTTTGCAAAAGTGAAAGTGGCATTGTCGGCGTATTTTTTATATTCGTCGTGTAATCTTTTTTTATGAGCAGCCATTTTTCGCTTTCCAAGGCACTTCCAATCGTAATTACGCTCTCCGGAAAGGCAGATTTTTTTACAATCTCATAAAGGGAATCAGAATCAAGTTTTTCTTTTTGGGCACAATTGATTATTGAGGCAACCGTATTGTAGTATGCGCTGTATATTTCGCTAAAGAGCATTCGTTTCCTCCAAATTTTTCTGCCTGCCAAAATACAGTTGCTTCATCTTTTTAATGTCGTTATAAAACCTGCGTGTAATTCCGTTGTCGGAGCATTTGAATTCCGTAATCCGGCAGATGAAAGTTCTTGCCCAGGGAATTATTTCCATGGCATCAAAAACATCCGCATCAAATTGGACATTATTTTCGTCAAGCCGGGTAACTTTTCCGCAGCGCTTTTCCCGCAAGAGCCGCTGATAGATAAATTGCTCGTCATCTTCAAAATGAAGGCAGAAGCTGACGTGTTCCGTCTTTGTGTCATTGTGCTTTTTCTTATGCCTAAGAGCTACACCCCAGATATGCTTTCTTAGGTCTTCAAATTCGGCGCGTTTCTGCTCAAAGCCTGGATAAACTTCGCCAACTTTCATTGTAAGAATATAATCAAAACGGAGTGCAAGAAAATATTTTCCGTTGTACCGGTATGCCATAAGATACATGCGTCCGTCCTGCGTACTCTGGTAAATCATGAGCGGAAGGACTTCATTTGATATTGTACGGTCATTTTTTTCTCGCTTTTGTTCAATAGTAAGGCTGCGGTGCTCTCGTATTGCTTCAAAAACCATTTCGACAAAATCAGATTCTATCGACGAAGTTATGTAGTGGTGCTTGAACTGAAAAATCTCACTGTCTTTTTGCTCGCCGTCATTCAGCTTGTCAAACAGGAAATTCCCGACGACACCGCATTGCGCAATTTCCGAAAAGAATGCCAGGGCATCTCCAAGACCTGTCAAGTCTGTCATGGCTTTACGAAAATAAAGCATGATTTTTCCGTTTTTTTGCGAAGCGATTAGGCCAAGCCCTTCATATTCTTTAAGTTTTTTTCTGACTGTTGATTCCTCGGGTATTGCATCAGAAGAAAAATCCTTTAGGTAAACATCGCTTATTTCATCAAGAATCTGGTTCAGGGTCTTTTTTTCACCGTCAAAAAGAATGTCCATAAGCATAAAATGCAGGGAAATGTCAATTGCGGTAAAAGACTTTGCCTTGAATATCTTGTACAGGGGGTTGTGAATTGTATGCCGTGAATCAATTGAAAGAAAAGACACCTTTCCGTTTTCGTCCGATCTAAATGTCATGTAACCGTCAAGGTAATTCTCTAGCCGTCTTTTTTCATCATCGTAAGTGCGGCTGCTTTTGCCATAGAATTTATTGCGTGTTTTAAATCCGTATATATAAAAATTCCGTATGTAAGTTCTTAGAGTGTCAATGTTTTTTATCAGTTCTGAATATGCCATGATTGTTTTATTATATAACTAAGAAGCAATAAAAAACAGAGGAGCAGGGAGTCATTTTGTATCCGCAGAAATAAAGGATAAATGAAAATGAAGCGCGGCTGGACAAGGCTCTGGAATGCATACGGAATCTGGAAACGGCCCTGTTTGATTTTGCCGCTGCAAAGGCGGACATAAGGTTGCTGAATGAATACTATAATTCGGAATCAATCAACGAACCTCGACGCAGAGCATTGTGGTATTGAACCTCCGTGCGAATAAAAAAAAGTTCTCCAAAAGCAATAAATGTTAGTTGAAAATAACTTTTATTTGTGATATGTTAATAGGTGCTAATATATATTATAAAACACTAATGTATATTAGTTAATACTAATAAGAAGGAGAAAAAAATGACAGAGGGCGGAAAAAAATTCCTTTGGGGCGTGGCTGCTGGATTTGCAGTTGCTGCTATTCTCAAAACTGATACTTTCAGAAAAGGCTGTGCAAAAATTATTGCTGGCGGACTTCAGCTCAAGGATGATGCAAAAGAATACTTTGAGACAATCAAAGAAGATGCAGAAGATGCCAAGGCTGAAAAGAATTCAATGAAGGCATAAAATGGACTTTACAGTAAAGCATTCACTTCCTGGACGAATCCGCATTCGTTACGATAAATCAAGGATTACAAGACGACAGGCGGCACTTGCCCACAGTCTGCTTTCTGTACAAGAAGGAATGACCAGCGTGGGCGTAAATTACACGACCGGGTCATTCCTCATTTATTACGACGTAAAAATTCTTTCAGAAAAACACATACGTTCTTATTTCCTGGCTCTTTCGGATAAGTACCTGAAAAATCAGGAAATGCTGGCTGCTGTAGAAGAACCAGAGCAAACAGAAAGCCTTTTGTTTGACCTTGTATTTATGACGGCCATGCATTATTTTAAGCAACTTTTACCGATTCCACTGCGTATCGCGCTAAGGGTTTGGTCTCTTGGCCCCCGCATACTAAAAGGTGTTGGGCAGATGGCTTCAGGGAATGTGTTTAAATCAGAAGTTCTTGATGCAGCGGCAATTTCCATGGCCCTGATTACTGGCGATACAAGAACGGCTTCCAATATAAATTTCCTTCTGAACATTGGAGACACGATAGAAGATTTTACAAAGAAAAAATCCTATTCCGACCTTGCAAACCGTCTTCTTTCCCAAAATGACCAGGTTCAGCTTGTCGTTAAAAATGATGGCGGAAAAGTTACGGAAAAATCGGTTCCTCTTTACGTCTTAAAAAAAGGTGACGTGGTTGCAGTCCGCACGGGAAATGTAATTCCTGTTGACGGAAATGTCTTGCGGGGAGAAGCCCTTGTGAATCAGGCTTCAATTACAGGAGAACCGCTCGCCGTTGAAAAGAGGGAGGGAAGTTCTGTCTTTGCTGGGACCATCGTGCAGGAAGGGGAGCTTTTTGTAGAAGTCCGGGCGGTTGGAAGCCAGACAAAGGTTCAGAACATACTTTCTATGATAGACAATTCACAGTCGCTTAAAGTTTCTTCACAAGTCCGTTCTGAACATCTTGCTGATTCGCTTGTAAAATACAACTTCCTCCTTTCGCTTGCCGTTTTTCTCTTTACGCGCAATCTTACAAAGGTCATGGCTACTCTGATGGTGGACTATTCGTGCGCAATGAAGCTCGCTTCCCCCATAGCCGTTTTAAGCGCCATGAAGGAAGCTGCGGAAAATGGCATAATCGTAAAGGGCGGAAAATTCCTTGAAGATGCATCCCTTGCGGACACAGTTGTTTTTGACAAAACAGGGACACTGACGGCTGCAGCCCCAAGCCTTTCTAGAATCATTGCGTTTGAAGAAAGGAGTGAAAATGACGTGCTTGCAATTGCGGCCTGCCTTGAAGAGCACTTTGCCCATCCAATTGCAAGGGCAATCGTAAAAGCTGCGAGTGACAGAGGCATCCTTCATCCGGAGGAGCACGCAAAAGTTGAATACATACTTGCCCACGGAATTGCGACTAGGCTTCACGGAAAGCGGCTTGTAATTGGAAGTCGGCATTTTGTATTTGATGATGAAAAGGTTTTTGTACCTTCAGAACTTGAAAAGATACAAAAAGAGGCTTTGGAAAATGGAGAGTCGCTTTTGTACCTTGCAGAGGAAAACAATTTGATTGGCATTTTTGCGGTAAATGATCCCGTACGAAAGGACGCGGTTAAGGTTATAGAAAAACTCCACCGAAGCGGAATCAAAAACTGCGTGATGATAACGGGTGATGACGAAGGGGCTGCCCGCAGTGCCGCAAGAGTCACAAAAATAGACCACTACATCTCGCGTGCCTTGCCAGAGGATAAATTCAATTATATCGAAGAACAGAAAAAACTGGGCCACAAGGTGATTATGATTGGTGACGGAATAAACGATGCCCCCGCCCTTGCTGCTGCCGATACCGGAATAGCGATGGGAGACTGCGCAGACATTACCGGGGAAACTGCTGACATAATCCTTTCCAGTGAAGATGGTTTGGAAGGCCTTTACAAAACAAGGCTTCTAGGATCCAGACTGATGAAAAAAATCGATATGAACAACCGCGGGATTGTAGCCGTGAATACGATATTCATGCTGATGGGACTTTTCGGAATTATATCTCCGTCGATTGCAGCAATTTTGCACAATGCTTCCACCGTTGCCTTTAGCGTGAATGCCACGAAAGGGCTTTTGGAAGACAAAAAGGAGGCTAAAAGTGCAGTATAATTATTTTCCGGGAAGATTGCGTTTCCGTGACCCGGTTCTTCGCGACAGTGACATTCGTGAGGCTGCCCTTGAAGCTGTCCGCCTTATTTGTCCCCAGGCACAAATTACTTACAAAGAAAGCACTGCCAGCATATTGGCACTTTATCCCGAAGATTCAGTTGATTCAGAAAAACTAAAGCCGCTTGTACCCCTTCTCCTTAAGATTGAACCTAAAATCCGCTTTTATACACCCAAAAAGAAAGAGGCTGTACTTTCAGGAATTTCCGAGATAAAAAAATTTCTATTGACAATAGTGTAAAGTCAGACTAATTTTACAAGCATGGAGCAAGAGGAACATAACACCTTAAAGACAATACTTTCTGTTGCCGAAGAGGAATTTTTAAAAAAAGGCTACCGCGATGCATCATTGCGCACAATCGTTAAAAAAGCCGGAGTTACGACAGGAGCTTTTTACGGTTACTTCAAAAGCAAGGAAGAGCTTTTCGATGCCCTTGTAAAAGAGCACTACGACTATATAAATTGTATTTATGACGACATTCTCCATGAATTTGAAAAACTTCCGCCGGAAGAGCAGAAACTCAGAATGGAAGATTACTCATCCGCTGGCCTGCAGAAAATGTTTGACTATATCTGGGACCATAAAATCCCTTTTTACTTGATTTCAAAATCCGCTGGCGGCACAAAGTACGAAAATTTTTTGCAGAACATTACCCAAAAGGATATAGCTTCTACAGAGGCCTTCTATGATGTCCTGGAAAAGCAGGGAACAAAAGTGGAGCGCATAGACCCTATGATTGAACAGCTTGTAATCCTCAGCACCTTTACATCTTTCTTTACCCTAATCCTGAGAGACATTCCAAAGGAAGATGCCCAGCGCGGTTTGGAGCAAATGTTCCGTTTTTACCGCGGTGGCTGGAACAGCCTTATGCATTTTTCCGACGAAAAAAAATGAGTTAGCCATATCTTACCACTTGACTAATATAACAGTGTTATATAGAATGACCCTGTTGCTGTTTTGTTAGTATAAGCTAATTAACGCACAGGAGTGTTATATGTCCAATAAAAACAAAGACCCTGCAAAGAAAAGCCTCGTTGGCTGGATATTTGAATTTGCAGGTCAAAAAAAGAGGCAGTACCTAACAAGTGTATTTTTTGCCATTTTGAGCGTTGCATGCTGCATTGCACCCTACCTTATGATTGCAAGGATTGTCCGGCAGCTTATGGAAGGAGTCCGCGACTGGAAGCTATTCTTAGCGGAAAGTACCGTCGTAGCACTCTTCTGGCTGGGGAATGTTCTGTTTCATGCAATTTCCACAGGCCTAAGCCACATTGCAACCTTCAACCTGCTTGGAAACATACGCAAACGCATGTGCGACAAGCTTACCCGTCTTCCCCTGGGAACCGTACTTGACATGCCGTCTGGTTCGCTCAAAAACATTATGGTTGAGCGCATTGACAGCATGGAGACGACACTTGCGCATATCGTCCCCGAATATACTTCAAACATTCTTCTTTCGCTTGTCCTTATAGTTTATCTTTTTGTTGTAGACTGGCGTCTTGCACTTGCATGCCTTGGCGTTCTTCCAATCGGTGTAATTGCAATGAGCTTTATGTTCAAGGATGCGGCCGCACGCTTCAAGTTTGCGCTCGACAAGACAAAGGTTCTGAATGATACCGCAGTTGAATATATAAACGGCATTGAAGTTATCAAGGCCTTCGGAAAATCAAAGGCATCTTACGAGAGGTTCGTGATTGCCGCAAAAGAAGGTTCGGACTGCTACGTTGAGTGGATGCGGGACTGCATTTGGCCACATGCGGTTGCAACTGTTGTAACTCCGTCTTTACTGCTTTCTCTCCTTCCAATTGGCGGATTTATGTTCCTTAGGGGAAATGTTGCCCCTTCAACATTTGTAACCGTAATCATTCTTGCTGTTTGTGCAATCCAGCCCTTCCTTATCGCCTTTTCCTACCATGACGATATTGCCAAGGCAGGAGCAATATTTGATGAAGTCGGAAGCGTAATGTCCCTCAAGGAACTTGACAGGCCTGCCTCGGATGCTAAAAAGCCGTTGGACAATTCGATTGTTCTAAAAGACGTTCACTTTAGCTATCACAAGGTGGGGGAAGTCCGCTCGAAGCTGCGCTGCGAATACCCCAAAAATACTCAGGAGGGGGAAGTCTCCCCCTCGCTACAGCCTGCTCCGCAGTCTTCCGCTACCCCCTCTGCGGGGGACACCCCCGCAACGCCCCCGGAAATTCTCCACGGTATAAGCATGACTTTGCCCCAAGGATCATACACTGCATTTGTCGGTCCGAGCGGAAGCGGCAAGTCTACTATAGCACGCCTTATAGCATCGCTCTGGGATGCAGATTCCGGCAGCATAGAAATTGGCGGCGTAAATATCAAGGACCTTTCGCTTAAAGAATACAACAGCCGTGTTGCCTATGTAAGCCAGGACAACTTTCTCTTTGACATGAGCATAAGGGAAAACATCCGCCTTGGCCGTGAAGGGGCGACCGATGCAGATGTGGAAGAAATTGCCCGTCAAAGTGGCTGCTATGATTTTATCATGTCGCTGGAAAATGGATTTGATACGCTTGTCGGTGGAAGCGGAACCCATCTTAGCGGCGGAGAAAGGCAGAGAATAGCAATTGCCCGCGCAATGATGAAGGATGCCCCAATAGTAATCCTCGATGAAGCTACAGCCTACACGGACCCGGAAAACGAGGCAATCATTCAGAAAAGCGTAGCAAAACTCGTTGCCGGAAAAACCCTGATTGTAATTGCCCACAGGCTTTCCACCGTAAAAGATGCAGACAAAATTTACGTAATAAAAGACGGTGTAATCGACAGCTGCGGAAGCCATGAAGAGCTGCTTGCAAAAAACGGCCTCTATGCAAATATGTGGAATGCCCATATCGGCTCCCGTGACGAATAGGGAAAGAAATCCTATCCCAATGGAGAAAAAATATGTTTGAAACATTGATTAAATTTTTTAAGTTTTGTGATGAAGAAAACAGGAAGAAATTTTACGGCTCAATTGTTGTCGGTATCTTCAATTCACTTTTTATGGCATTAAGAATCGCTGCCGTAGCAGTAATGCTAAGGGGAATCATTGGCACTGCAATAGAAGGACGGCCCTTTGAGGCAAAAACTGTATGGGCATCATTTGCAATTATGTGCCTAAGCGTAATAGGTGGCATCGTGACCAGAAAGTTTACCGCGATGTGGCAGTGCGAAGGCGGCTACAGAACATGTGCAAAAAAGAGAATCGAAATTGCCGAACATTTGCGCTACCTGCCAATGGGATATTTTAACAGCAACAGCCTTGGTGAAATCACTTCTGTTACAACAAACACAATGGAAAGCGTTGGAGATGTTGCAACCCGTGCCGTTATGATGGTCTTTCAGGGCTTGCTTGATACAGCACTGATTATCGTTATGCTCTTTTTCTTTGACTGGCGGATTGCTCTTATTGCTCTTGCCGGGTTCATTCTTTTTGAAATCGTAAACCTTTTTATGCGGCTTGCAGTAAAAAATATCTCCGCAGAAAAGATAAAGGATGATGCTGCCGAAATAGGAAAAGTTCTTGAACACATTCAGGGAATTGCAGAAGTAAAAGCCTACAACCTTGTCGGTAAGCGTAGCAGGGAGTTGAATGACGTAATTAACCGTAGGAAAAAAACTCTCATCAAGATGGAAATGCGTTGCATCCCCGTTTCCAACATACAGTCGTTGGTTGCAAAGCTGTGCGGAGTTGCAATGATGGTTGCATCTATTTACTTTTACCTAAATTCTTCCATGAATCTCGCTGACTGCAGTACAATGCTGGTCTGTTCATTCATGCTCTTTAATGCCCTTGAAGCAGGAGGAAACTATTCGGCGCTCTTGCGTACGATAGACATTGGAGTTACAAAGGCAAGCAAAATTCTTTCGCTTCCCACTATGAATATTGAAGGCCGAAATAATCAGAATGAAAATGCCAGCTCCAATCTGCATGGCGAATACTCCCGGGATTCATTCATACAGGCAGATAACATTGACTTTTCGTATGGTGGGACTTCTTCCGATGCAAGAAAAATCATTGACGGAATATCCCTTTCAATTCCAGAAGCTTCAACTACTGCAATCGTTGGGCCAAGCGGGGGAGGAAAAACGACACTCTGCCACCTGCTCTCGCGATTTTGGGATGTGGACAAGGGCTGTGTTACCCTTTGCGGAAAAGATGTCCGTGATTACAGCATGGACAGTCTTATGAAAAACTTTAGCTTTGTTTTTCAGAATGTCTATCTCTTCCACGACACAATTGCAAACAACATACGCTTTGGGGAAGCTGATGCCCCAATGGAAAAAGTTATAGCGGCTGCAAAGAAAGCCTGCTGCCACGACTTTATCTCTGCTCTGCCGGAGGGCTACGAAACTGTCATAGGCGAAGGTGGAGCTTCCCTTAGCGGAGGCGAAAGACAGCGCATTTCAATTGCCCGCGCCATTATGAAAGATTCGCCAATAATAATCCTTGACGAAGCAACGGCCAATGTGGATCCGGAAAATGAGCGCGACCTTATGGAAGCTGTTTCTGAGCTTACAAAGGAAAAGACTGTTATCATGATTGCTCACCGCCTAAAAACAGTTCGCCATGCAGACCAGATTTTTGTAATAGACAAGGGCCGTATAGCAGAGCATGGCAAGCATGAAGAACTTCTTGCAAAAAACGGAATTTATTCGCGCTTTGTTGCAAGCAGGAAGGAAGCCGTAAGCTGGAAGCTGTAATTAATAGGAAAACTATTTCTTAAGCCTTACGCCGTTGTTCTTGATTTTTGCGGGGTATTGTTCAACGTATGCAATGCGGCCGGACATTACCCCAACTTTTACAACTTCGCTGTCTGTTCCTCCCGGCATGTTTTCCATTCCGTTAAAGATAAAATTTCCCATGGAAAAAACGATTAGGCTTTTGCCGTGCCATTCCGTTGGCTGAAGCACATGCGGATGGCTTCCAAATACAATGTCTGCCCCGTTGTCGCATAGGGCTTCATAAAATTCCCTTTGTTTTTTTGACGGAGAAAAATGGTATTCCTCTCCACCGTGAACATTCACTATAACAAAATAGCCAGCTTTCTTTTCCATCTTAATTTGCTCCAAGAGCTCATCACTTTTCCATAAGATGCCAGCGCGTGTTTCCGTTGCAGTCGCCGTCTTTTCTCCGTTAAAGCCAGAACGCTCAACGGGAAATGCCCCGCAGGAAATTACAGAAATTGGAAGTCCCTTGATTGTAGTGTGATAAAACTTTTTTGCTTCCTCTTTGTTTTTACCAATTCCGCTTGAAGGAATTTTGTATTCAGCAAAGGCCGCAAGTGTGTCTTTGAATCCACTTTCACCATAATCGTAGCAGTGGTTGTTGGTCTGCATAAGATAGTCAAATCCAGCCTCCAAAAGTTTTGGAAGAACCGCTTTTTTAAACTTAAAGGTATAGGTCTTTGTCGCGTTTTTCCAAGACTCTGTTACAACTCCTTCCAAATTTCCAATGGTAAAGTCCGCACCCTTAAGAATTGGAAGAGTGTCCTCAAAAACAGCTTCAAGCCCATTCTTCTTTTCTATAAGAATCTCTTCAACTCCCCTGGCAACCATTATGTCGCCCACGCTTGCAATGGTCACAAGTTCAGAAGGAGTTTTTTTTTCCGGGGAATTTTCAGAGGCAATAAAAAGTTTTTCGCAATATTCAAAAATATCTTTGGAAAGCCCTTCTTCAAAAACAGTACAGAGCACTCCCTTTTTTACAAGTAGCTTGTAGGATTCATCACCAGCATAGGCACCGTCAACAGGAATTGCCCTGTTGCCCAAAGGAAGCCCATCCGAATTTGAAATGCTAATACTAAGCTCAGGAGAATTTGCCGCCCCCGATTTTGCAGAGGTAAAATCCGCTTTAACAGAAGGAAGCAAAGGCTCTTCCTCCAGAACAAAAAACTTCTGGTTTTCGCCATAGGCCTGCGGAAGAAGTGCAATTTCTTCTTGCATCTGAATTTTTCCCGCCGTTTTTATGATTGGACCAAAAGCCTTTTCTTTTACCTGGCTCTTCTCCGACTCTTTTACAAAAATAAGCCCCAAGTCTTCCTGGGGAAGCGGAGCGGCTTTTATGTATTCGTCATAAATTTTGTCTTCCACATAAACAATGTATGATGTGGAGCGAAAGGCCCGTATAGAAAAGATTATGCTAAGCACAAGAAGGCAGGCGGCAAGGGCAATTGTAACGATAGTTATTTTATTGAACTGCTTTTTTTCAAACATTTTTTTTCCTTATCTTCTATTATACTTAGCAAATTAATAAGTTTCAACAGAATGCATAACGGTGGAGTCAAGGGAAATTAAAGGAAAATTTTCCCTATTTGCATCATGCCTATAACTTCATAAAAGCTTTTGGCAAATGCAGGCTATCTGTACGCGCTGTGTTATTTTCGACTAAAAAGTTGACGAAATGACTTTAAAGGTACATAATATTTATATATTATGAATGAGAATAACGTTTTTGAATACAGTGGAAAAATCTTGGATCGCGTCAGTAAGGCTGTAGACTCGGGTGATTTTTCAAATCTTAGCAGGGATGTAAGAAATGTCGTTTCTACTGGCATTGGAACAGTGAGCCATGTAATGAGAAGCTCTTGGCAAAAAGAAGCAATGACACCATTTTTTTGCAAAAAAATCAAGAAAGGAAAGGGCAAAGGAAAAATTGTTGGCGGCTCAATTTTGGTTTCTATAGGACTTTTATCAATTTATGGAAGCGAAAATTACAATGACATCTGGTTTGAAATTATTCTTATTGCGATAGGAGCCCTTTTGATTCTGACGGGAATAAAAAGACGCAGACTCATAAAAGACTATTTTAGATTTGGCGAGATAATAGGAAAAAGGTCTTTTATTACTGTAAAAGAGCTTTCTGATATATCTGGCAAGTCACCCGATTACATTATTCACCAAATAGACCGGATGAGGCAGGCTGGTTATTTGCCTTACGCCACTATGGACAGGAACAAGACAACGCTCATGCTCACCGATGAGATGTATAAAGAATACATGAAGGTTTCGATGAACGGCGAAGGGATGCAGGATGGTGCTGCAGACAGAAGTCTTCCCGAGGAAGAAGAAACGCCTATGTTTGAGGAACTCAAGATAGACAAGAAGCAGCCGGAAGAAGTAAAGACAATCCTAAGAGAGGGTAATGAGTACCTAAGGAAAATCCGCTACTTTAACGACCTTATCCCCGATACGGAATCTATGTCGGACAAGCTTTATGACCTTGAGAAAACTTCTCTTTCCATTTTTAAGAAGGTTAAGGAAGAACCAGAACTTGCAAGGAAGAACCAGCTGCGGAGGCTTATGTCCTATTATCTTCCGTCTTCGGAAAAGCTTTTGCAGAGCTATGTAAACATGCGCAATTCAACACAGAATGTTGAAAATGTTGAAAAGTCTAAGAGGGACATTGAAGAGGCAACGGATGCCCTGAACAAGGCATTTACGGAATTGCTGAATCAGCTTTTTGAAAGTACAACGAGTGATATTTCTGCGGACATTTCCGTAATGAAGACATGGATGCAGCAAGATGCGCTCATGGAATAGAAAATAATAGAATAGGAGTAAAATATGGAATCAGAAACAACAACCCCTGCACCTACATTGACTTTTGATGCGGCACCAGCTCCGGCTACGCCAACATTAACATTTGATGCATCCCCGGCACCGGCTAATCTTCCCGCTGAAAAACCGCAGGAAAAGAAAGAGGAAATTGTTCTTACACCTGAGGAAAAGGCCCAGGTTGAAGCATTCTCAAAGCAGATAGATTTGTCAAATTCCACAGCCATCCTAAAGTATGGCGTTGGTGCCCAGACAAAAATTTCCAATTTTTCAGAAAAGGCTCTTGAAGCAGTCCGCACAAAGGACATGGGACAAGTGGGCGACATGATAACAAGCCTTATCGGCGAGCTAAAGGGTTTTGATATCGATGAAAAAGAAAAGGGCATTATGTCTTTGTTCAAGAAAGGAGCCAACAAGCTTGCAACTCTTAAGGCCAAGTATTCAAAGGTAGAAACCAACGTAAACGTAATTACCACGGAACTTGAAAAGCACGAGACCACCCTGCTAAAGGATGTGGCTATGCTTGACCAGATGTACGAGGCAAACCTTTCCTATTTTAAGGAATTGTCCATGTACATTGCTGCAGGAAAGAAAAAGCTTGAGGACACAAGGAACGGTGAGCTTGCAGAGCTTCAGAACAAGGCCCAGCAGTCCGGCCTGGCGGAAGATGTTCAGGCGGCAAAGGATTTGGCTGCTATGTGCGACCGCTTTGAAAAGAAGATTTATGACCTGCAGCTTACAAGAACAATTGCACTCCAGACTGGCCCGCAGATTAGGATGGTTCAAAGTTCCGACACAATTATGGCGGAAAAAATCCAGTCCACGATTGTAAACACAATTCCATTGTGGAAAAACCAGATGGTGATTGCAATAGGAATTGAGCATTCAACGCAGGCAGCAAAAGCACAGAGGGAAGTTTCCGACATGACAAATGCCCTTCTTAGGAAGAATGCAGATGCTCTCAAGGAAGCAACAATCGAGACTGTCAAGGAGTCTGAGCGTGGCATTGTTGATATGGAGACAATCAAGCATACCAACGAGCAGCTCATCAGCACGATGGACGAAGTTCTTAGGATTCAGGCAGAGGGTAAGGAAAAGCGCCGCAACGCTGAACAGGAACTTTCCCAGATTGAGCAGGAACTTAAGAACAAGATTTTGGAAGCATCAAAGGCATAGGCCCTGCAAGACAAAACATACATTGCGATTGATCTAAAATCATTTTATGCCTCAGTTGAATGCCGGGAACGCGGTCTTGATCCCCTGACAGCAAAACTTGTCGTGGCGGACAAGAGCCGCACCAGCAAGACCATTTGCCTTGCAGTAACTCCAGCCCTAAAAGCCTATGGTCTCAGCGGAAGAAGTCGTCTTTTTGAGGTTGAGGCCAAGGCAAAAGAAATAAAAAGGAAGACTGGCAAGGAACTTGAATACATTACGGCTGTCCCAAGGATGGCACTTTACATTCAGTATTCCACGCGTATTTACAACATTTACCTCAAATATTTTGCACCAGAAGACATTCACGTTTATTCTATCGATGAGGTTTTTATAGACGCAACAAGCTATCTGCGCCTGTATGGTCTTTCAGCAAGGGAGCTTGTAACGCGCGTTATTCACGAGGTCCTTTCTCAAACAGGCATTACGGCAACAGCAGGAATTGCGCCCAATCTTTATCTTTGCAAAATCGCAATGGATATCGTTGCAAAGCATATTCCTGCAGACAAGGATGGAGTCCGCATTGCAGAGCTTGACATTTTGAACTACCGGAAAAAGCTCTGGAATCATCAGCCTATAACGGATTTCTGGAGGATTGGCCGGGGAACGCAGAAGAGGCTTGAAAAATATCTTATTCGCACCATGGGGGACATTGCAAGGTTGTCGCTAAAAAATCCAAGGCTTCTTTATGATGAGTTTGGAATCGATGCAGAAATTCTTATTGACCACGCATGGGGAATAGAAAATGTTGGAATGAAGGAAATAAAAAGCTATAGGTCAGAGGCAAAGAGCCTTGGAAGCGGTCAGGTCCTGCACGAGCCTTATACTTTTGAAAAGACAAAAATAATCGTTAGGGAAATGGCGGAACTTTTGGCGCTTGATTTGTTCAGAAAAAATTTTGTTGCCTCATCTGTAACTCTTCATGTGGGGTATGATGTGGAAAGCCTCAACCTTGCTGCTTTTGACGGAGAACTTGTGCGCGACTACTACGGAAGGGAAGTTCCAAAGCCTGCCCACGGAAGCATTTCCTTGGGGGGAGAAACAAATTCCTCCAAAATAATAGTTGAATCTTTTGTTTCGATTTTTGAAAGGATTACGAATCCGGTATGGCTTGTCCGTAGGGTAAACCTTACGGCTAACGGTGTTATTCCCCTGGAGCAAAGGCAGCCTGGGCTTTTTGATGAAGTTGAGTTTAAGGGCAAGGGGCTTAATAAAGAAAAGGAAGAAAGCCTCCAAAAAGCGAGGCTTGAAATCATCAGAAAGTTCGGAAAAAATTCCATACTAAAGGGAATGAATCTGGAAGATGGAGCCACAACCCGTGACAGGAATGAGCAGATTGGGGGACACAAAGCATGAATGTTGAAAAAGACTACAGTGACATCATAAATTACGACTGGAAGAGGGAGTCCCTGCCCAACCGAATGCCCTTAAGCCAGCGGGCAAAAATTTTCCTGCCCTTTTCCGCATTAACAGGCTTTGACGAAGCCCTCGAAAAAACGCTGCAGGCAGAAATTGCAGGGATGGAGGAAAATATTTGGACTTAAAATAATATTTTATATTATGCGAATTTATTTCTAGTAGGTTCAAATATATGATATCAGTTTGTATTGCAACATATAGTGGGGGAACGTTTTATTAAGCAACAAAAAGTGTATAGAGCATGATCTATTGATAGGGTGTCTATGTGCAGCTAAGAATAAAATGACCTATGCTTTTTCCCATAATTCGGTTAGAATTACAGTATGAAGAGACCTTTCGTTTCAGATTCAATTATGGCCGCAGTATCGGGAATCCTGTTTGCGGCCCTTATGGCTTTTGTCCTATTGTTTTTTCTTGAGCACAAAAAGCTTTCATCATGTACAAAAGAATATTACGTCGTTGTGGACGATGCCATTTTTGATGAATATTTTAGGGGCCTTGATTCTCCTTCTAATTTTTCACTGATTTCCCTTTCTGATTTTTCTTCCCTGGATTTGAACAGCGGCAAGGATGGCCAAAAAGGACCTTATGCTTGCGCGGTTGCTTTTGTTACCAAAGATGAATGCATGGCATTTTTTGACGGTGAATCCGAAAATCCCTGTATAAAAAGATATAACATAGAATCAAAATACTATTTTCCCTCAGCACCTACAGATTTTGAACATGTATCTTCGCTCAACGTAAATACAGCAAGTTTTACACTTTTACTCAGCGACGTGGAAAATTTTCCTGAAGGAAACAAGGCAATACCGGTGGATTCAAAATACGCCGGGGATGAGGGATACGCGCTTGAAAAAAAGACTTTTGCAAAATGCACGGTTATAATTCCTGATTTTTCAAAAAGCATTTTTGAATTCCTTGATGATTTTTTTCAGAACAAAGATGTATGTAAAGAAAATATTGGTTTTGTAGCTGCTGTCGGCGACATAATGGTTGAAGGCGGTGCACAAAAAACTCTGATAGAAGATGAAAACGGTCTGGAAAAAGTCTTTGGAAACACCCTTCCTGTCTTGCAGAGCAATGACATAATGATAGGAAATCTTGAGGGTGCTGTAACCGAATCAAGAAAGCGTATATACAAATCCTACACATTCAAATTCCGAAAGGAAGTACTTCTGGCATTAAAAAAAGCAGGCTTCAATTATTTTATGCAGACAAACAATCACTGCTACGATTACGGTGAAGAAGGATTTAAAGATACTCTTGCAGCTTTGGAAGAACATGGCATTCCAACTTCGGGAGCCGGCTATACTGCTGATGAGGCAAAAAAATTCTATCATACGACAGTAAACGGAATGAACATCGCCATCATAAGTTGCGGAGCCTTTCCAATCGAAAGAACCGGATTCAACGGAGAAAAGACTGCCACCGCAACGGAAAACCGGGCAGGAATCCTTTGGCAAAGCGAAGAGCTTTTTGAAGACATAAAAAAGGAAAAGACAGCAGGCAATTTTGTAATCGTCAATGTTCACGGGGGATTCGAGTATAGGCACAAGCCTCACAATATGCAGCGGGAACTCTACGAAAAATTCATAGATTCTGGAGCCGACGTTGTTTTTGGAAGCCATCCGCATGTAATTCAGCCAACCGAATGGTACAAGGGAAAACTGATTGTCTATTCACTCGGCAATTTTATCTTCAATGGAGAAGCAGAGTTTGCAGCCTACGGAGCCTTGGATTCCGAAATAGTAAGGCTTGGCATTGTCAACGGAAAGATAGTCTACACCGAAATCTATCCAACAAGGCACAATGAAACATCGGTGAGATTAAAGTAGAATGGCATGAAATTTGTGCTTAGGGCGTGCCGGCAACAAGTTGCCGTCGGGCTTTGCGTGGTTCCGCGCTAACCGCGCTCCATTGCTCCACTTCGTTCCGCAACGGCTACGCCGCCACTCCAATCCCTCACGCAAAAAAATCCCCGCCCAAGATTCATCCCGGGCAGGGTAAGATTTTACTTTATCTTAGCAAATCAAACTTTTGAAAATGATGCCTTTTCAATTTCGTTTTTTAGCTCGCTGCTAGGCGTAAAGAGGATGCGTTTACTCGTTATGCTTGAGGCATCCACGTTCTCAGGGCTTTCGTATCCCTTTGAAGAGAAGGAAAGTTTTACCCGGCCAAAGTTTCCAAGCTGGATTTTGAATCCGTTCTTAAGGTAGAGGGGAAGCTTCCTTACGAGGGAAGTTAGAACCGCCTCCACGTCAGTTACGTTTAATGTACATGCATCGGAAATGTCCTTTGCAAGATCCAGTACCGTCAGCTCCTCCATGTACTGGGGTGCCGCGTAGTATTTCTCTTCTGTTTTATTAAGGGGATTTATCCTCTTTACAATTCTGTATTTCATATAGTTTTTCCTTGTAGCTCTTCAAGGCGGCCACAGCCTGTTCAAGGTATCTCGCTTTCATAGGCGACTCCTTGCATAAATTAATTTGAGTTTTTCAGTCCTGCGAGTTTACCAACGGCAAACTCGGTAAGTTCGCATAGCGAACGACCAACGCCGGACTTTACGGTAACTTGAAAAAATTAGGAAAAACCATTACTATTTTGATAGTTATTCGGCAACGGTTTTTCCGTAGCTGTTTAGAGACTTTTTAACTGACTGCAATCAGTTAAAAGGTCTTTTTTTTGCTCGCAATTTGCTTACCTCCTTGCAGGTTTGCCTGCACTCATTCCCTGTTCAGGATGTTTTCAATCTGCTCCTTGTCGCTTTCATTCAGCTTGCCCATAGCCTTTGCAAGGGCAACAAGTCCGATTACGGCGGTTGCGGTCAGGGCTGTTCCGGCAAGAATCGCTCCCCAGTTTACGCCGTCGCCGGCCGTGTTCTGTGTTGGCTGCAATTCCTTTCCGTCCTTCCCCAAAAGATAATCCGGCGTAGTCTCAAGAATGTCCGCTATCTTCTGCAGGGTCGGAATGCTGGGGTTCCGTCCGTTTGCACCGTCAGTCATCCAGCGGCTAACCGTAACCTCGCTCACGCCAAGCCTTGCGGCCAGTTCCCGTTGCGTCATCCCCTTTTCCTTTAAGAGGGCCTCAACCCTGCTCTTGAAGTTTGCGTCCATCTCGCTTACCTCCGTCTTATCCTTTTTATCCTGTATCTGGTTATAAATTACAATAACTTAACCATAATGTCAAGTAAAATGATAAGAAAAGGCAAAAAAATCGGATGAATTTAGAAAAACCGCAGAAAATTAGCATTTTAGGTATATTCACCGGCCAGTTCCCAAAAAACATACGGAGAATCCCGGAAAAACGTACGGAGAATTTTTTAAAACACGCCGAGTTTTAAAAAATTCTCGGCGTGTTTTCGGATAAAACTCGGCGTGAATTTTCGTGGGGCAAAGACCCCATGGCATGGAGACTTTTGCGAAATGGCGGTATTTCCGCAACAAAAGAGGGAATTTGTGGTATAATGTTCTATTATTATGGATGGAGAAGATGGCAGATACATTAATACGTGATAACAAAGACTACGGCAGCGTCGGGGAATTCTTAAGAGATGTTGTAAAGGAAGGTTCAGAGCTTTCTGTAGTTTCCGCTTACTTTACAATCTTTGCATATTACGGTTTGCACGAGCAGCTTGATTCCATTAAGAGCATGAAATTCCTTTTTGGCGAGCCGACATTTGTAAAATCATTTGATACTGATTCAAGAAACTATAAAATAGAAGATGACTCAATTGTAATTTCGCCAAATGAAAAGTTCTCTCAAAAACGGATTGCAGCAAAGTGCGCAGAGTGGCTTCGTGAAAAGGCCGAGATAAAATCAATTGTAAAGCCGAACTTTCTGCACGGAAAGATGTACTATGCCGACCTTGATTCAAAAGGCTATCCCAAGGCAATTTCCGGCAGCTCCAACTTTACCACAAGTGGACTTGGATTAAAAAAAGAAGCCAATAACATTGAGCTTAACCTTATCGTGGACAGCGACCGTCAGAAAGATGAACTTAAAGGCTGGTTTGATTCAATCTGGAATGACAAAACAGGTTTGGTACAAGATGTAAAAGCTGAGGTCTTAAAATATCTGGAACTTCTTTACAAGGAAAACGAGCCGGAGCTTGTCTATTTCAAAACGCTTTATGATATTTTCAACGATTACCTTGAAGAGCAAAAGGACAACAAGCTTTTTGACGAAACCGCATTCAAAGACACTGTAATCTGGAACAAGCTTTACGAATTTCAGAAAGACGGTGTAAAGGGTGCAATCAACAAGCTTTTAAAACATAATGGATGTATTATCGCTGATTCCGTGGGTCTTGGAAAAACCTTTGAAGCCCTTGCTGTAATTAAATACTTTGAGCTTAGAAACTACCGTGTGCTTGTGCTTTGTCCCAAAAAATTGAACGACAACTGGACTGTGTATCAGGCAAGCAAAAACAGCACTTTGAATATTCTTGCCAAAGACCGATTCCAGTACAACATCTTGTATCATACGGATATGGGACGTGAGACAGGCAAATCTGGCGCAGACGGACATGATTTTGCAACTTTCAACTGGGGAGCTTATGACCTTGTTGTAATCGACGAAAGCCACAACTTTAAGGGCAATCCTCTTGAATCCGAAAAGAACGGCGAAAAGCACATGAATCGCGCCAAATGGCTGATGGAGAAAATCATAAAGTCCGGCAGCAAAACAAAAGTCCTCATGCTTTCGGCTACTCCTGTAAACAACAGTCTTAAAGATTTGCGAAACCAGATAAACCTGATTACAGAGGGCAACCAGTCTGCTCTTTTTGAAACAACAGGAATTAACGATATTGCAAATACTCTGGAAAGTGCGCAAAAGCAGTTTACCTACTGGGCTGATCCGAATAAAAATCCAGAACGGACAACAAAACAGCTTATGGAAAAACTTGATTCATCATTTTTCAAGTTGCTCGATGAACTTACGATTGCACGCTCAAGGAAACACATCACAAAATTTTATAATGAAGCTGATGTTGGAAAATTCCCTGAACGCAGAAAACCGATTCCAATTTATTCTAAAATTGACACGCTTGATGAATTCCCCGAGTATTCAGCGATTAACAATCAGATTTCGAGTTACCAGCTTTCTATTTTCAATCCGTCTAAATACGTTAAAGAAGAAAAAAAGAGTTTTTATGCCAAGCTTGCAGGTTCTTCGGTTGAGGCATTCATACAGGAAGACCGTGAAAAATCTTTGATTGGCATGATGAAAGTGGGCTATCTAAAACGCCTTGAAAGTTCCATTCATTCTTTTGCAATTTCAATTGACCGCACTGTAAATCAGATAACGAATCTTCTCAATAAAATAGACGAGTATGAAAAGCTCTCTGAAAGCGAAAAAGAAAAATTTGCTCTGCAAAATCAGATTGAGCAGGATTTTGATGATGACGAGAATTTTTCTGAAGATGCAGATTCATCAGGAGATTTTGACAGTGAGAATCTGTTCGTTGGTAAAAAGCTAAAATTCAGTCTTGCGGACTTAAAACTTGACGAATGGAAAAAGGACTTGCGTGCTGACCGTTCGGCAATGATTTTTATAAAAAACTCAGCAAAAGAAATTACAGCGGAGCGGGATTCAAAACTTCAAGATTTGAAAAAGCTGATTTTCGACAAAGTGAAAAATCCTTTCAATCCTCAAAACAAAAAAGTTATTGTATTTACGGCTTTTTCTGATACGGCAGAATATCTTTACAAAGAAATTCAACCCTGGGCAAAAAAAGAGCTTGGACTTGAATCTGGTCTTGTGTGCGGCTCAAAGAGTAATGCCAGCTGGGGCAAAACTGACTTCAATATGATTCTTACAAATTTTGCACCCAAAGCAAAGCACCGTGATGAACTAAATCTTAGTGCGGAAGAAAAGGGAAAAGAACTTGATATTCTTATAGCAACGGACTGTATTAGCGAAGGTCAGAACTTGCAGGACTGTGACTACCTTATCAACTACGACATTCACTGGAATCCTGTTCGCATCATTCAGCGGTTCGGACGAATTGACCGTCTGGGAAGCACGAACAAGTCTATTCAGCTTGTAAACTTCTGGCCTACGCAGGATTTGGACGACTATATCAATCTTAAAACCCGTGTTGAAAGCAGAATGGCACTTGTGGATTTGACCGCAACAAATGAAGACAACATTCTTGCAAATTCAGAAACCAAGGAACTTATTTCCGAGGATTTAAAATACCGCGACCAGCAGCTAAAACGGCTCAAAGATGAAGTGCTTGATTTGGAAGACATGACGGATTCAATCTCGCTTACGGACTTTACGCTTGACGATTTCCGCGTGGAGCTTTCAAATTTCTTAAAGAGCAACGAAGAAAGGATAAAAAGCTCACCAGATGGAATCTATGCGGTAGTGCCGAGCCCGTGTTGTGAATCTCTTAGTCATGCTGAACGAGCTTGCTTGCAAGCCAATTCAGCATCTGAAAATGAGATTCCGAATCAAGTTCGGAATGACAGTCTGAGAAAGACTTTTGACGAGACTGCAAAAAAGATTATCAAGCCTGGTGTGATTTTCTGCCTTAGACAAAAAAATGCCGCAGAAGAATGTGAAAAAATTAATCCTCTAAATCCATATTTTTTGGTATATATCTACGAAGACGGCTCAAAGATTTTCAACTACACAAGCGCAAAATCAATTCTTGAAGTATACAGACTTTTGTGCGAGGGAGAAAAAACACCTTATAAAGAGCTTTGTGACCTGTTCAACGCAGAGACGAAAAACGGTTGCGACATGCAAAAGTACACAGAATTGCTTGAAAAAGCGACAGCCGAAATCAGCACAAGTTTTAAGAAACGTACCGCCGCAAAACTTGGAATGAGCCGAAGTGCCGTGCTGATTTCAACTGACAAGCAGGCTTCGAAATTGAGCGACTTTGAGCTGGTGACTTGGCTGATAATAAAGTAGGGGAAAAATAAATGACAGAAGAAATCGCATTGCAGAAAATACAACTCGGGGAAGGTGTTACTCAAGAATTTAAACGCTGTGGTGGAAGTATAGAAAAAGATGTTTTGGAAACTGTCTGCTCATTCTTGAACCGTTTTGGCGGAGATATTTTTCTTGGTGTGAATGATGATGGTTCGATAGAAGGAGTTTCTGAAAAAGCTGCCCCTCAACTTATCAGAAACCTAAACAATCTTTTGAACGATGAAAACCTCTTTTCTCCTGTTTGTGTTGTTTCGAGTGAAATCGTAAAGGTGGAGGACAAAACAATCATCTGCGTTCATGTAGCCCCAAGTTCTACACTTCACACTTTGAAGGGCAAGTTTTATGACAGGACTGGCGATGTTGATATTGTCATAAAAAATGATGCGATTGCCACTGCCTATATCAGAAAGAAAAATATTTTTACTGAGCGCAAAGTTTTTCCATATTTGAAATTAGAACATTTGAATACAGATACAATAGAATATGCTCGAAAACTTGCCGTTGTAGAAAATCAAAATCATCCGTGGAGAACGATGAGCCATGAAGAAATTTTGCGGAGCGCCGGACTTTATGGGCATGATTATGAAAATGACAAAGACGGGCTGACCCTTGCCGCCGGAGTGCTGTTTGGTCGTGATGATGTGCTGAGGGATTTGTGCCCGAATTATTGGACGGATGCACTTTGCCGGAAAGTCGATACAATCCGCTACGATGACCGTGAGATTATTGAAACAAATTTGATAAACAGTGTTGCGCTTTTGATGGATTTTGCCCGCAAGCATACGAACGACAAATTCTATCTGAATGAAGAAGGCCGGCGCGAAAGTTTGCGTTCAAACATCTGCCGGGAGATGATTGTGAACTGCCTTATTCATCGGGAATTTACTGACGCGCGTATTTCCCGCTTTATAATCGAAAAAGACAAGATGTATACTGAAAATGCCTGTATTCCACAGTATCCTGGAGAGATTACCCCAGAAAACCTTGATCCGCGCCCTCGGAATCCACTCGTTGCAAAAGTATTCCGTGAGATTCATTTTTCAGACCAGCTTGGAAGCGGCATGAGAAAACTTTACCACGATGTTCCGCTTTATTCGGGATTTGCAAAGCCTCAGTTCTTGGACGGAAATGTTTTCCGTCTGATTGTGCCTTTAAATGATGATGTGCCGTCTGCAAGCGAGATGGACGGTAAAACTAAGCAAGAAACTAGGGTAGAAAATGATAATTATACCCTAGTAAACACAGAAAATTACCCAAGAACCGACGAAACTGGGAAAGAAAATGGTATTTCTACCCTAGTAAATGATAATATTAATGAAAAAACTAGGGTAGAAAATAAAAAAACTAGGGTAGAAATATTGAATCTTATAAAAGAAAACCCTACTATTAAAACAGTAGAACTTGCTGAAAAACTCTCCATAACAAAAAAGGGAGTTGAATGGCAGTTGAAACAACTTCGTGATGACGGACTGCTTCGTCATGTTGGAGCAACGAAAAACGGTCATTGGGAAATCATAAAAGAGGAAAAATAAATGGCAAAGAATATTGATGAAAAACAGAACATACAGGAAGCAATCAAAGCGTTTGGAAGTAAATCACTTTCTGAGGCAGGAATAAATCTTTTTAGCACGCTAGGCTATGACACAAGCCTGCAAGCACCTCTTGATAACAAGACTTTTGCCGAGTTTAAGGAAATCTACATTGAATCATCGGCAAACAAGGAACGCTTTAGCGAAGAACGTGCCTTTTACGCTGAATGGAAATCCATCGATATCCTCTTTCAGCTGACGGACGACTCTTTTTCGCAGAAGGGGCAGCTTTTCGATTCAAAAGTCAATCCGCTGAATCCGCAGTCTTATCTCTGCTTTGCCGTTGAGCTTGCCGGAAGCGAATGGTCAAAGACAAAGATTGCCGCCATCACGCGCGAGATAAACAAGCTCTTTGCAATTCCGATTCTGGTGATTTTCAAATATGGCGAATGTATTACTCTTGCTGTAATCAACCGCAGAGTGAACAAAAAAGACAGCGACCGCGATGTGCTTGAAAAAGTAACGCTCATTAAGGACATCCGCATACAAAATCCGCACAGAGCGCATGTTGAGATTCTTGCGGATATGAGTTTGGAAAAGCTTGCGAAAGATTATAAGGTTCACAATTTTGAATCATTACACAAGGCTTGGTCTGCTGTCCTTGATACAAAGCAATTGAATCAGCGTTTCTACGATGAACTTTCTCATTGGTATTTCTGGGCACAGACCGTCTGTAAATTTCCAGGCGCGGATGAAGAAGGCGATAAGGATTCCCTATTTGTTTCTCCAGATAAAGTTGCCGAACACAATGCAAAGAACCTTATCCGCTTAATTTCCCGAATACTTTTCATTTGGTTCATAAAGGAAAAGAATCTTGTGCCAGATGAAATATTTGATGAGAATACAATTTCAAAAAAATATCTTTCAAAGTTCAGTTCGAATGGAAAAGAAACTGTTTATTACAAAGCGATTTTGCAAAACCTTTTCTTTGCAGTTCTTAATCAAGAAATAAAAAGCAGAAAATTCAGACGCGAAGGCGACCAGATGGGAATCGACAACCTTCTGCGTTACGAATCATATTTCAAGAATCCAGAAACAGCTCAGTCTTTTCTTTCTTTGATGAATGAAACGGTTCCGTTTATGAACGGCGGTCTTTTTGAATGTCTTGACGAAACAAAACTTGAAGAAGGAAAACTTGGAAAAGAAGTTAACCGCAAGTATTATTACGACGGTTTTTCTGACCGCCCAGACAATGAGCTTACCATGCCGGACTATCTCTTTTTCTCTGGAGATCAGACTGTAGACCTTTCAAAATTCTATGACGGAGACGAAAAGAAAAAGAACAAAAAGGTTACGGTTCGCGGGCTTATCTCAATTCTGAAAAAATACAAATTCACGATTACAGAAAACACTCCAGTTGAGCAGGATATTGCTCTTGACCCTGAACTTTTGGGACGTGTCTTTGAAAACCTTCTTGCAAGCTACAACCCGGAAACGAAGACATCTGCCAGAAAAGGAACGGGAAGCTACTATACTCCTCGCGAAATCGTAAACTTTATGGTTGACGAAACAATCAAAGAGTTCCTTCTTAAAAAACTGATTGTTGCAAATCCTAAGAATGCGGATATTCAAAAATTGAAGCTGAAACTTGAATATCTTGTAGGCTATTACAACGAGGGTTTTGACTTAACAGATGAGGAAACTCAAGTTGTTGTAAACGCAATAAATGACTGCAAAGTGCTTGACCCTGCCTGCGGTTCTGGTGCGTTCCCGATGGGTGTTCTGCAAAAACTTGTGTATATTCTGCACAAGATTGACCCAGAAAACAAAATATGGCGAAAAACACAAGTCGATAGAGTTCAAAAACAGATGTCAAATCTGATGATGAGTGTTGATGACAAAAATGAGCGTCAGGAAGCATTGAACGAGATAAATAATCGCTTTGATGAAAATATGAGCCAGCCAGATTATGCCCGAAAACTCTATTTGATTGAAAACTGCATTTATGGCGTGGATATTCAGCCGATTGCAATTCAGATAAGCAAATTGCGCTGTTTTATTTCCCTTGTTGTTGATGAAACGGTTGACCGTGCAAAAGAGAATTTCGGCATTGTTCCGCTCCCTAACCTTGAAAGCAAATTCGTAAGCGCAAATACACTTGTTGATGTGCGGAATGAAGGCGATAAATCTGACCTGTTCTACAACAAAGATATTGAGGAATTGCGCGAGCGGCTGGAAAATATCAGACACAGTTTGTATACAGTGCGTTCCTTAAAAACAAAGAACAAGCGTAAGGAAGAATACAAGGAAACTTGTTCAGAGATTATTGAAATCCTCAAAAAAAGCGGTTGGGCTGGCGAGCTTGCTTCAAAACTTGCGAACTGGAACCCCTTCTCAAAAAACAGCACTTCAAAGTGGTTTGACGCGGAATGGATGTTTGATGTTTCAAGCGGTTTTGATATAGTCATCGGCAATCCGCCTTATATGCGTGTTCAGGAGATTCAGAACACACAGCCGCAGGCAAAATTGTATTATGAAAAGCGTTATCCCAATGCGACGGGCGGCGGTGCGTATGATTTGGCAAATGTATTCTTTGAGCGTGCGGTGGAGCTTGTAAAAAAAGACGGTGTTTGTTCCTATATTTTCCCGCACAAGTTCTTGAATACTGACGGCTCGGCTTCTTTCCGCGACTGGCTCATAAAAGGCTCTTACATCAAGAAAATCACGCATTTTGGCGCGAACCAGATTTTTAAAGATGTGAACACATATACCTGTATCGTTCAGTTTACCAAAACCAGAGGCGACGGATTTGAATTATACAAAGCTCCGTTCAAGTCTGACTACCTTAATGAAATGACAAAGCCTGAGAATTATAACCGCATAACTTACGACATGATTGCTCAAGCGTCAAAACTGTACGGCAAGAACAACTGGATAATGTTCACGAATGAAGAATACTTCAAAGTCTTTAAGAAAATTCATTCAACAAAGCGTTTAAAGGATGTTCTTGCGGATATTTTTCAGGGAATTGCAACGAGCAAAGATGATTTGTATATTTTGCAGAAAAATGATGACGGCACTTTTACTGTCCCGCTTACAGATACGGTCTATAAACTTGAGCCGACATTTTTCAAGCCGTTTTTGAAAGGCAAAGATGTTCAGAAATGGTCTCATCTGGAAACGGACAAATATGTGTTCTTCCCATATAAAATCCATGATGGCATCGCGGAAGCTGTGACGCTTACAGAGTTGCAGAAGAAATATCCGCTCACCTACAAATATGTAACGGATAACGAAAAGGAATTCAAAAAGCGTGAGAGCGGAAAGGGCGGAAAGTTGCCCTGCTGGTATGCGTATATTTATCCAAAGAACCTTACGAAGTTTGAGCAGCTGAAACTGACTTCAATGGAAATCTGCGCCGACCACCCGAATGTTACGATTAACAGAGATAATCTGTATCATGCGACAACTGCATATAGCTGGGTAATTCGTGATGATGCTCATATTTCTTATGAATTACTTTTGGCTATATTAAACTCTCCAATTATTTGGTGGTATATAAAGCTTTCTGGAGATACTCTGCAAGGCGATGCCAGACGATTCAAGACAGAATACCTCAATCCGTTTCCGCTGCCGGAAAAGGTTTCTGCCTCTGATGAAAAGAAAATTATTTCTGCCGTGAATGAGATTCTCGATATCAAAGAAAAGACCCCCGAAGCAGATATTACCGAGAAAGAAGCCACCCTCAACAAGATGGTATATAATTTGTATGGGCTCACGGACGACGATGTGAAGATTATCGAGAGTGCGAATAGGATGTAGAGGGGAGAGAAGAATTAGATGAAAGAAGAAATTCAGAAAAATGTAACTGACACATTCAAAGCAATAGAAGAATTCCAAAATACTCAAAATTGTATTTTTACTTTTAATCAAACACAAAAATCTGAGAATGGTGAAATTTTAAAGTGCAATAACAAACATTTTGTGAAAATTTCTACATCTTGCGATTACTTGGAGTTCAGCAAGAAAATCTTTTCATCTACAATTTTAATAAATGGTGTTTCTTATTGTTGTGAAGACTCTTTGATAACTACTATTTCATTTGATGAAGAGAAATATGAAATTTCATTATCAGATATATATAGTGGAGAAAAATCAAATTATTATAGAATGGTTCTGCCACTTGATAAAGAATTGGATTTTATTCGATTGTTTGATTTTTATTCTTTTTGCTATAATAAATCTGGTCGCTCTAGTGGATTGATAAAAACTTACATAGAAGGACGAGAATTTCATATATATAAATTATCTAAAGATAATACGAAATATTTGTTTATTGATTGTTTGTCAGAGATTAAATATCAAGAATTTTATGACCAATGCGTTTGTATTCTTTGTTCTTTGGGAATTCTAACAGGATATTTTGTTGAAAATGAATGTTATATCGTTTCTGCGGATGATTATGAATTTTCTTCTATACAATATAAAGAGTTTTGTTCATTAAGAGATTCTAAATATGCAGTAAATGAAATTTTACCTGTTAACCCTTATTCTTTTTTCTCCAAACGCGAAGCCGAAAATAATCGGCATTTAATGGCACATATTTACACAGATGTATTTACTCGTTTAGTTAATAAAACTTGTCTTTCATTAACATTAGAAAATTCTTTGTTTATATTTTTGGAAGCGCTTTCTTATCCTCTTGATACTCAACCAGCATGTCTTTCTGTTGTATTGGAAGGTTTGTGCAATTATGTAAAGGATGAAAATGAGAGTTCTTTTAAACCTATAACAAATAAAGGAAAAGCAAAAGAAATTAGAAAGAAAATGAAAGAATTGTTAAAGGATTATAGGGATTGTTTTTCAACTGATGGACAACAAATAATCGAAAAACGAATTGATGATATAAATAATCCTACAAATCGAGGAAAATTTGAAAAAGCTATTCAGTTGTTAGGATTGGATTTGAAGAACTATGAAAAAGAAGCATTACTTAATCGCAATACATTTTTGCATTGTACAACAGAATTGAAAACTGATTATGTTGAAATAAAGCAAGGCTCTCCTGAATACATGAAATTATTCTTTGCCTCTCAAGTATTGGTGAGATTACTCTATAAAATGGTTTTGAAAATTATTGGCTATGATGGCTATATCGTAAATGTACTAAAATATAATGAGAATGTTTTTGAATCTATTGCCGATGAGCCAATTTTAATAAAAATTTGAGGAGAAAATATAAATGAAAAACAAAATCGATGTTGTGAATCGAATTAGCATTGGAATAAATGACGCATCCGATGAAAAGAATGAAAATCTCCTCAACCAATTTATTGAAGAAATAAATATATTCCTTTCTTCAAATGATTTTGATTCATCTTTAAAACAAATTTTATATTATGATTTGGGAAATGCTTATTCAAGTCTTGATTCTCTAAAAAATTTGAATGAAAATAATGTATGGAATTATAATAATATTGAACATCTAAATGCTATAAAGGCTTATAGAAATTGTGTAAAAATTGAAACAAAAAACTATCCAAACAAGAATGATATTCTTGTTCAATGCTATACAAATCTTGGAAATATGTTTTCTGAATCAGGACGAATTATTTATGCCATTAGTGCATGGAAAAAAGCTTTGTCGATTAATTCTTCATTTGGAATGACACAAGGAAATTTAGGAAGAGGATTGGTTGAATATGCTAAAAATTTATATGATGATGGACAAGCATTTCTTATTGCAAAATATGCATATAAGTATTTGAAAAAATCAATCATGTCAAATGATGTTTATTCGTCTGCAAAAAATTATTTTGAATCTTATAAACAATTTTTAGTGCAAACTATTAGTATAGAAAACTTAGAAGCAGAGGAAGATTTAAAAGATTATTTTAATTCTTTAACTTCGGAGGAGAAGAATTATAGATTATGGGTTTTATCTAAATCATTGTTTCTGAATCCTCTTAATGATATATATTATGATAGTTATGTTGCACATGATATTATTCATTTACCAAATATGATAGCTTCTATAAATGAACCGCCAATATATCATGGTCTTTTTAATGAAATAAAGCAACAATATGTTTCTGCTAGATATTTCTATTATTTATATTTGCAAAAAAAAGATTCTGTTGAAAAGCATTTTTCAGATAAAGAAAACTTATTAGTAAATACATTGGATTATAGTTTATATGGAATTGACCATGAATTATTAAAAACAGCATATAAAAATCTGTATTCCATATTGGATAAGATTGCTTTCTTTATAAATAATTATTTTAAATTAAATAAAGAATTAAGAACTGTTTCTTTCAATACGATTTGGTATGACAAGAAAAGTGTAGACAAAAAAATAGAAGGACTCAAAAATAATCCTCTCAGGGGGCTATATTATTTAAGTAAAGATTTCCATTCATATGATATGGAATATTTAGAAGTTTCAGACGATGATGCTAAAAATTTGGCAGAATTAAGAAATTGCTTAGAACATCGTTATGTGAAAATTACACAATTTGAGAATAGTCCTGATATTTCTTTTCAATATGATTCATTCGCATATCAAATAACAGAAAATGATTTTGAAAAGAAAACTGAAAAGATGCTTTTTTATGTTAGAGAATCGATAATTTACTTATCTTTAGCTGTCCATATAAATGAAAGATTAAATCAACCGATAGACGGAAAAATTATACCTACAATAATGGGAGCAACTTTATGACCGACTTATACAAATACCTATCAAACAAATACTTAGAAACGTCATCCACTGAACTTGTAAAGCAAGCTATTTTAGAGGATATGACTTTATCGCCTGTGCAAAAGCAGAATTGGATTTCTCTAATAAATACAATGTCTGCCGCAAAGAATACAGCTGATATATGTAAAATTCTTTCTGGAAGAATGTGATAGAACAAAGAGGTAATGAATAAAAACTAGATGCTTTCTTAAAATTCAACGATGCTGAAATCTTGCAGGATAAAGGTAAAGTAACACAATAAATTGCAAAAGCGTTTGCAGAAAGTGAGTTTGAAAAATATCGTGTGATTCAAGATGCAAGCTACAAGAGTGATTTTGACAGATTCCTAGAAAATATAAATAATATTGGAAAAGAAGAAATCCTATAATAAAAAGCAGAACTTATTCCCAGTCCTCAGGGCAGGAAATAAAAATACCCCGTTCCTTGAATATTAAGTTATAAACTTAATTCTTTTTATCAACATTTGTGTTATAATTTTTCCAACAAGTTCAGTTTGCATAGAATGAATGCGAATGGCTAGACTTTATGAAGGAGGGGAAATGTCTTATTTTAGAGAAAAAGCAAATGACATTGAATACTTTATCGAAGGAATTTCTTCTGTTTGTAATGATAAGAATATAATAGCCAGAAAAACAAAAGAGCGCTTTGGAGACAACTATTCAAAGTTAATTGATTACCTTCTTTTCTTGGAAACCGAACAGATTAATGCAAAAACTCTCGCAACAGCACTTAACAATAGAGATTTAGAAGATGGTTTTTACAGATTTGAGTCAAAATGTGCCAAGAAAAATAATCTGGTAATAGTGACCGGATATTCAGATGATTTAATAGAGCTTGATGGTGCAATCAAACAGGAAAGCGACTGCTTTAATGGTGGATGTTTTCATCTGGAAAGACACGATAAAAAATGGCTTCTGAAAAACGGAAAAGGTTTGAATAATATTTCAGCTATATGGTATGGCCAGAATAAAATGACAAATGATTTGGAAGCAATTCCCTGGTCCTACCAAACCAATATTCCTCATGAATCGTTTTATGCAACTTTCAGAGGGGAGCCTTGTTGTGAAGGATTTGTATTTAGTGTTGAGGATTTGCAGAAAAATAATTAGAAGATTGTATGAGTGGTGGAAGCATGAATTATTTTGCCTTTACATTTGATGAACCCCTTGCAATTATTTCAAAAGAAATAAAATGGGGAAAAAATAAATGGACTCCAGAAACTCTTTTGGAATTCCAAAACGCTGTCAATTATCTAAAACTTGCACAGATTTACTCTTGCAGGGTTGAATGGCTTTTAAGTGGTGACGACGGGGAGAATTCTTTTATAAAAAGGTTAAAGGAAGAACTAGGAGAAAACAGAAAAAATCCCGAATTAATAGAGCCCCAATTAAAAAAATGTCCTCTCTGCAAAAACTTTAACGGCACGGCATGTAAACATCGTTTTGATTTATCATACAGGTATGTCGATAATCCCGAATGGGAAGAAATTGACAGAAAGAGCTACGAGAAGATACTGACGGACGCTTCAGATTGCTGGAATTTTGAAGAGATAAAACAATGATCTTCAAGAATAAACTTGACCAGGAAATAACTTCCCTCATAAAAATGTAATACACTTCAAATTATTCGCTATGAAAAGTGTAACAAAGCCTTGAAACTTCCCTCATAAAAATGTAATACTTTTGGCAGGGAGATTTGTTATGGAACGGACTGCCTATCAAAAGCTTCTTGAATGGAAAGGCAAAAAGAATCGTAAGCCTCTCATTTTAAATGGGGCGCGTCAGGTAGGAAAAACCTGGCTTTTAAAGGAGTTTGGCTCAAAGGAATTTGAAACCCTCGCATATATCAACTGCGACGATACGCCGGAAATGAAAGTTTCCTTCTCCGATTTTGACACGGAGCGGCTTATACGAGTTTTTTCTTCAGTAAGTGGGATTGAAATTCAGCCTCAAAAAACCCTGATAATTCTTGATGAAGTTCAGGAAGTTCCGCTTGCACTTACTTCATTAAAGTATTTTTGTGAAAATGCTTCGGAGTATTATATAGCCGTTGCGGGAAGCCTTTTAGGAATCGGCCTTCATGAAGGGACAGGCTTCCCGGTTGGAAAAGTTGATGAAATCAATTTGTATCCGCTTTCATTTGAGGAATTCTGCAAAGCCCTTGGCAGGACTCGGCTTGTGGAGCAGGTAAGGGAACACAGATGGGATGAGCTTTCTTCTTTGTCGCATACCTTTATTGAGCTTCTGAGGCAGTACTATTATGTTGGCGGAATGCCGGCGGTTGTTAAGGATTATTGTGAGAATCAGAATCTGCAGACTGTACGAGATATTCAAAATCAGATTCTTGCGGATTACAAAAGAGATTTTTCAAAACACGTACCAAAGAATATTCTTCCAAAAGTGAATATCGTCTGGGACTCGATTCCTTCCCAGCTTGCAAAAGAAAATAAAAAATTCGTTTACAGCGCGATAAAAAGAGGCGGTCGAGCGAAGGAATTTGAAAACGCAATTCAATGGCTTATGGACGCTGGTCTGATTTATAAGGTTTTGCGAGTTACGAAAATTGAAAAGCCTCTGAAGTTTTATGAGGATTTTGCCGCGTTCAAGCTTTTTGTCGTGGACTTAGGCCTCTTGGGGGCAATGGTCCAAGTCTCCGCAAAAGATGTTCTTGTGAATAACAAAGCCTTTACCGAATACAAAGGTAGCTTCACCGAACAGTATGTTCTTCAGGAACTGGTTACGCTGAATAAAAATGTCTATTACTATTCAAAAGAAAATTCCACTCTTGAAATTGATTTTATCATTCAAAACGATGATGTATACCCAATTGAAGTAAAGGCAGAGGAAAATTTGCGCTCGAAAAGTTTGCAAAGCGTTTATGACTCAAATCCAGATTTAAAGCCCTGCCGTTTTTCCATGGCAAATTACAGACAGCAGGATTGGCTTACAAATGTTCCGTTATATCTCGTGCGTGAATGGATATTAGAAATAACCCAAACACCATCCTAAGGAGACCCCTATGCCCCACGACCTAACCCGATTCAAAAAAGCCCAGGAACTCGATTACGAAACCGCCCTTGCCGAAATCCGTAGCGGACAAAAGCAGAGCCACTGGATGTGGTACATATTCCCCCAGTTGGCCGGCTTGGGATTCAGTGAGATTTCACAGTACTATGGAATCAAAGGAATTGAAGAAGCGAGAGCCTATCTTGCGGATGATTTTCTCCGCTCGCATCTTGTGGAGATTTCAGAAAGCCTCCTTGCCCTTGAGTCAAACAACGCAACTCAGGTGATGGGCTACCCCGATGACTTAAAGCTAAAATCTTCCATGACGCTCTTTTTGCTTGCATCTGGACATGATTCAAAATATGAAAAGGAAGCTAAGGTGTTCAAGGCTGTGCTGGAAAAATATTTTGACGGCGAGATGGACGGACAAACGGTTAAGATGGCGCGGAAATAAAAATTGAGAAATAATTTTTTCCGTGATATACTGGGTTCATCTTAAGCGAATAAAAAGGAGTCTTCCATGATCAAAGTCTATTGTTATGACCGTTGTTCCACATGCAAAAAGGCTCTTGCCTGGCTTGAGGCAAAGGGTGTGGACTACAAGAAAATCGACATTAAGGGCGAGCATCCGGACGAAAAGACATTGCGTGCATTATACAAGAAATCCGGGCTGCCGCTCAAAAAGTTTTTTAACACCAGCGGCATCCTTTACCGAGAGATGGAACTTTCCGCAAAACTTCCGGACATGAGCGAGGACGAGCAGTTTAAGCTTTTGGCAAGTGACGGCATGCTGGTAAAAAGACCCCTGCTTGTAACCGACGATGATGTCTGCACGGGCTTTAAAGAAGGTGAATGGAAAGCGGCTCTTAAAGTGTAGAGAAGTGATATGATTTAGATTTTTGGTACAAACAAAAACTTTGACGTTAAGACTGCCCAGCGTTTTTTCAAGGAACGGCGCATTCAATTTCAATTCGTAGATGCAATCGAAGCGATGACCGACACAAAGTTAAAGGATTACGCAAGCTTTTAAGGCAACCCGTCTGCCGCAATGGAAAGGTGTCCGCTACGGTGGGGCTTGCCACAAAGACATGGGAAGGCTGGAGATAAAATTCGGTTAGCGATTGGAGTGGCGCCGAAGGCGTTCCGGAGCGACCGTATGGGAGCGGAGGAATGGAGCGCGTAAGACGCGGAACCACGGAAAGCGCGACCTGCCGCGAGGCAGGGAACCGCCAAAAAAACTATTTCATCATTGCCTTTAAATCTGCAAAACGTCCTTTTTCGTCCGTATGGGCTGAGTTGTGTCTTGCAACTTGGGCTATTCCGCACATTTCCGAAATCGTATGATAGCCGTGGCTTTTCATGAAGCAGCGGATACCGTTTTGTATGTCGATAGCAACGTTAGGGTTTGTGAATTTTGCCTGACCGATTTCAACAGCACTGGCACCAGCCATGATGAACTCAACGGCATCCTGCCAAGTGCATATTCCGCCGATTCCGATAACGGGAACTCTCTGCTCGGGTGGCAGCTTGTTTATCTCCTGAACCACGTCATATACAATTCTAAGAGCAAGCGGCTTTAGCCCTGGACCTGAATAACCTGCGTGCACGTTGTTGAAAAATGGCTTTCCCTTTTCTATGTCGATTGCAACTCCGTGAATCATGTTTATCAGGCTGATTGCATTTGCACCGGCTTTTATACATGCGATTGCTATTGGCCGGTTGTCGGCAGCGTTTGGAGAAAGCTTTACCATCAGGGGTTTTTTTGTTACGGCCCTGACTGCAGAAACGCAATAGTAAGCGGTGTCTGCGCTCATTCCCCATGCAAGTCCGGCTGCCTTGATATTGGGGCAGCTGATGTTAAGCTCTATCATGTCGCAGTCGGTCTTGTCCAGAAGCTTTGCTCCTTCCACATAGGATTCTATGTCACTTCCGGCGAGGTTCGTTATTACAACAGGACCAAGGCCAGTCATCTTGGGGAGGAGATGCTCTATGTAATAGGGAATGCCGGGATTCTGCAGGCCTATGGAATTCATGTTTCCGCCCGCAACTTCTAGGCTGCGCTCGCCATGGTTTCCTTCGCGGGCTTCGAGGGTAACGCCCTTGGAGACAATTCCTCCCCAAGCAGCAACGTCGCTTACCCCGCGAAAGTTCTGGCCGAATGCAAAAGTTCCTCCGCTTGCAATTGTGGGATTCTTAAAATGCACTCCGGCAATGTTTACGCTCAGGTCAGGTTCTTCATCTTGGTTCAGGGCTTTGCGGCGTGGGGAAGGGGCTTCAAAGATTATTTTATCGGCTTCAAAAACAGGGCCATCCTTGCAGCAGCGCTTGAGGCCATTTGTGGTTTCTATCGTACAGCCAAGGCAGGCTCCTAGTCCGCAGAGCATTCTGTGCTCCATGCTGATGTAGCATTTGATTCCCAGTTCTGCGGCAAGATTTTTTATGTATACCAGGGCAGGGGTGGGACCACAGGCGAGTATCAGTTTGTAGCCGGCTTTTAGGACTGCTTCTTTTGTGAGTGCGCAGGGCAGCATTCCCTTTAGTCCGCAGGAGCCGTCATCCGTGGTGATTTGGAGGCTGTTTGCGTGGACTCTTTCGAGACCGTATGAGCCTGATTTAAAGGCAGCATAAAAATCGTAGGAAGCATCCGGTAGGTTGTGTGCAAGGTTTGCCACCGGTGCGACGCCGATTCCTCCGCCGACTATGCAGATTTTTGCCTTGTCTGGATTTTCCTCTGCAATTTTGCGGCATTCATCCAAGGGCCAGGCTTTTCCTAGGGGGCCTATTACGGAAATGTCATCCCAGAGGGTCATGTGGCAAAGCTCACCGGTTCCGCGGCCTTTTTCCAGAATCATAAACTGTACGAGAATCTTTTTTTTGCCCTCGTTGCTTGTCCACTCTTCTGAATGGTATACGCTTACAGGTCTGTTGTAGTGAACGGCGGACTTTGCGCTTCTGATTAGGTAGAATTGGCCTGCCTTTGGAGAAAGCTGGTTTGCCCTTTCGCATTCAATGGTAGTCTGCAAGAGATAGACGTTAGGCTGCCCTTCAATTCTTTCCAGCCGCTCAACCTTTGTCTTTCCGTAAAACTGAAGGCCCTTTCCGTTTTCATCAATTTCTGCTATGTCCATGTCCGTTCACCTTTTCCTAAGACTTTTTACCCTGGTTTGCAACGGCTTCCATTTTTGCTTTTAAGGCATCCTGGTCGCCAAGATAGTAGTGCCTGATTACGTTAAATCCGTCGTCAAACTCGTAGACAAGTGGAGTGCCTGTGGGAATGTTTACCTCAAGGATTTCCTCCGGGCTAAGGTTGTCTAGGTATTTTACCAGTGCACGGAGGCTGTTTCCGTGGGCTGCAATTATTACCCGCTTTCCGGCCTTCATCTGGGGCTTGATTTCTTCTAGGAAATAGGGAACTACGCGGTCAATCGTTGTCTCAAGGCTTTCGTTTTGCGGAAGAAAACTCGGATCAACGTTCCTGTACATGGCCTGTTTTTTTGCCGAACGCTCGTCATCATCGGGAAGAAGGGGAGGCTTTACATCAAAGGACCTGCGCCAGATTTTTACCTGGGCCTCGCCAAATTTTTCCGCCGCTTCAGCCTTGTTCTTTCCTTGCAGGTCGCCATAATGGCGTTCGTTGAGCTTCCACGTTTTGATTACCGGAAGCCATTCCCTGTCCATTTCACAGAGGATTCCGTTAAGGGTGTGAATCGCCCGCTTTAGATAAGATGTGTAGCAGATGTCAAAATCGTATCCCTCATCCTTTAAAAGCTTTCCTGCAGCCTTTGCCTCCTCCCGGCCCTTGTCGGAAAGTTCCACGTCAGTCCAACCCGTAAAAAGATTCAGCTTATTCCATTCGCTTTCGCCGTGCCTGACCAGTACAAGTTTTGTCATTTCCTTTTCTCCTTAAAAATAGTTGCCCAAAGCTAACTGCTATACAATATCATTTTCGCATGAAGTTAGCAATAGCTTACAATAATTTTTTTATGGTGGACTTTGCGTATGCGGCCAAAGTTAGCATTGACAAACTTTAGAAAGCCCTGTATATTGCAGTTTGTTAGCTAATGCTAACGAACAAAAAAGAAACTTTATCTAACAGAGGTGATTTATGAAAGCTGCTGTAATTTATGCAAGTACAACTGGAAACACAGAGGCGATGGCAAATGCAATATCAGAAGCGGTAAAGGCTTCCGGGGCGGAAGTCGTTTTTGCAAGTGCTGACGGTGCCGAAAAAGAAGCGGTAACTGCCTGCGATGTAATTCTTCTTGGAAGTCCTGCAATGGGTGACGAAGTCCTAGAAGATTCCATGGAAGAATTCTATTCAGGAATTGAAGCTTCTCTTGGAGGTAAAAAAGTTGCAATATTTGGTTCCTATGACTGGGGCGATGGCCAGTGGCTCCGCGATTGGAACGACCGTCTTTCAAATGCTGGGGCTGTAAGTGTTGCAGAACCGCTTATGGTTCACCTTACGCCGGAAGATGCAGATCTTGAAAAGTGCAGGGAATGGGCAGCTTCTGCCGTAAAATAGGCTTTTAGAGGTGAGGGGGGTGGCTTGTAGATATGCATTGCATTTTGCAGGCCACTCTGACTTGCGCTTTTGGATAACAAAATGAATTTTAATCAAATGCTGATTCATCATTGTGCGCCAACCATTTGCAATATCAAGCCGGGGAATATTTTTTTTGTCCAAAACAAGTCATATTCCAAAGTTGGACTTGAGGCTTGGAGGAAAGAATCTTCAAAACTGGGGATAAGCCTTTTCTCAGTTAGGATTTCGAAAACATCAAGGGCAATACTCGCATTGAATGTAGGGTGGGCAGCCGATATTTTACGAGACGGTTTTGTAAAAGAATACCTTGAAGGCAAGGGCTATGCGGTGGCAGATGCCAGGGACTTTGTAAGGGAATTGTTTTGCAGGATGTTGCGCGGCAAGGGCTTTCCCCATGAAGTTGGAATTATACTGGGATATCCTCTTGCTGACGTTATTGAATTTGAAAACCACAAGGGGCACGACTGCAAATTTTGTGGCTGCTGGAAGAGCTATTCAGATGTGGAAAATGCCAGGCGCTGTCTTTGCGAATACAAGGAATGCATGGGGGTGTGCGAGGCTTGGTACGATGAAGGTTATTCCTTGAGCCAGATTGTCACGGCTTACCGAAAGCTTTCTGCAGCCTGAAATAATTTTGATGCTGAATAACAGACACAGTAGAAGATTTATTTTTTTTTTGCTATATTAAAAGAACATTAATAATTAATATAGGATGAGGATAAATGAAAAGAATTGTATCAAAATTATTTGCTTTGACTTTTGTTTTTGCAGCTGATGTTTTCATGTTAGTTTCTTGCGCAAAAAAGGATAAATTTGCATCTAGTGGGGAATTTGCATGTCTTGCGCAGAAGGGAAAACTCATATTAGGTCTTGATGATTCTTTTCCGCCACTAGGTTTCCGCGATGAAAATGATGAAATCGTAGGTTATGATATTGATCTTGCAAGAGAGCTTGCAAAAAGGCTAGGTCTTGAACTTGTGTGCCAGCCGATTGACTGGAATGCTAAGGAACAGGAGCTTGCTACAAAAAAAATAGACTGCATTTGGAACGGTTTTACTATGACGCCAGAACGCAAAGAAGCTATGGCTTTTACGGATGCCTATCTTAATAATGCGCAAGTAGCTGTTGTCCGTGCAGATGGAAGCATTAACAATCTTTTTGACCTTGCCGGTAAGACAATTGGTTTGCAGGCAGGTTCTTCGGCACAGGATGCTGTTGATTCAATGCCGGAATTTAAGGAATCTGTAAGGCAAATAGTTGAGCTCAAGGAAAACATTACGGCTCTTAACGACTTAACATTGGGCAATCTTGATGCTGTAATCATGGATCAGGTTGTTGCCAGCTACAACATAACGGTATTCAGCAAACCTCTTAAAGTTCTTCCTGAAAAACTTGCTAAAGAAGAATACGGTGTGGCATTCCGCAAGGAAGATACCGCACTGCGCGACAAAGTCCAGTCTGTTCTCGAAGAAATGCAGAAAGATGGAACAGTAACCGCAATTTCAGAAAAGTGGTTTGGAAAGGATCTTTCTGTTATAGGAAAACAAAAAAAATAGGCAAAGGGCCAGATTGGTGGCGGGTATAAGTCCGTCACCGAACTCAAAAGTGATTGAGGATGCCTCTCTGTTTTGCTATAATAAGGCATGGCTATACTGATTGCTTACTTTGAGAGAATAAAACTTTTAAAACTTCTGACTATTATGCTGAAGAGTTCAGTAGTTAGTCTTGAAGTGTTTTTTTTAACGCTAATTTTTTCCATACCGCTTGCACTCTTAATTTGCATGGGAAGAATGTCTCGCATAAAGCTTGTTTCTGCAACAACAAATATTTTTCTGTTGATAATCCGGGGCACTCCGCTAATGCTTCAGTTAATCTTTGTCTATTTTGCACCGGCTGTTATTTTCCATAAAGGGCTTGGAAGATTTACGGCAGCTGTTGTTGCAATGGTCATAAATTATGCCTGCTATTTTGCAGAAATTTACCGTGGCGGAATTCAGTCAATTCCTGAAGGCCAGTATGAAGCATCTAAGGTGCTTGGCTTTACAAAGTCTCAGACTTTTATGAGGATAGTTTTGCCTCAGGTTGTCAAGAAGATAATACCGCCACTTGGCAATGAAGTTATTACGCTTGTAAAAGATACGGCTCTTGTTCAGGTTCTTGGTGTTGTTGAGCTTTTTCATGTGGCGCAGACCCAGAGCGGAAGACTCGTAAGCGTTGTGCCTCTTTTTATAGCTGGTCTTTTCTATTTTATAATGAACTGGGGTGTTTCAAAATTCTTTGACATCGTGGAGAAAAAACTTGATTACTACAAATGAAATTCTAAATGTTCAGAACTTGAGCAAAAGCTTCGGTTCTTTGCAGGTGCTCAAGGATATTTCCTTTACTGTTAATAAAGGAGATGTTCTTGGAATAATAGGTCCAAGCGGAAGTGGAAAATCTACGCTCCTTCGAACAATCTGCCAGCTTGAGCGCGTTACTGGTGGCAGCATAAGTGTCTGTGGAAAATCTCTTGTAAAAAACGGTATATATGCAGACAAGGTGGCTCTGCGTAACATAGCCCTGAATGTTGGGCTTGTGTTCCAGAATTTCAATCTTTTTCCGCATTTTTCTGTTTTGCGTAACATTACGGAAGCCCAGAGGATTGTTCTTGGAAAAGGAAAGGAAGAAGCCGAATCTGTTGCAATGGACCTGCTCGCAAAAATGGGCCTTGAGACAAAGGCAAAGGCCTATCCGTGCCAGTTGAGCGGTGGCCAGCAGCAGAGGGTAAGCATTGCCCGTGCCCTTGCCCTAAAGCCGGAGGTGCTTTTTTTTGATGAACCCACTAGTGCATTAGATCCTGAGCTTACAGGTGAAATTCTTACAGTAATCAGGGAACTGGCAAAGGAAAACATGACTATGGTTGTGGTAACTCACGAAATGGCTTTTGCGCGTGATACGAGTGATCATATTATTTTTATGGATGGAGGCATGGTTGTTGAGCAGGGGAATCCGGAAGAAGTGATTAACAATCCAAAAGAAGAGAGAACAAAAGCCTTCCTTAGGCGGTTTAACGGTTGAATAAATATCCTGTAAAAAAAAACGCGGTCTGAATCAAATCAAACCGCGCGTATTCTTAAATCGGTATTTTTAACTTTTTTTAATAAGAATGCCTTTCAGCATCCATTAAAACACTGTAACAACATCGCCGTTGGGATAGTTTTCCTTTACCCAGTCGCGTACTTTCTGAGTCTGCAGGGCCTTTACAAGAGCCTTGAGAGCTGCATCTTCTTCGCGTCCCTGCTTGGTAACGATGATGTTTACATAAGGAGAATCTTTTCCTTCTACGAAAAGGCCGTCCTTTGTTGAATTAAGTCCAGCAGCAAGTGCATAATTGCCGTTTATTGCCGCTGCGTCTACATCGGGAAGAACGCGGGGTAGGGAAGCAGCTTCCACTTCCGTAAACTTAAAGTTCTTTGGGTTTGATTCAATGGCAACAGGTGTTGCTTCAAGACCAGCATCTGCCCTCAATGTGATAAGGTTTGCAGCCTGCAAGAGAAGCAGTGCGCGGCCCTCGTTTGTCGGGTCGTTGGGGATTGCAATTGTTGCGCCTTCAGGAATGTCAGCAAGGCTTGTGTATTTCTTTGAATAAAGGGCAAATGGTTCAATGTGGATTCCGCCAATGTCTACAAGGTGGGTTCCATGCTCAGAATTGAAAGAGTCAAGATAGGGCTTGTGCTGGAAGAAGTTGGCATCCAAATCACCTGACTCAACAGCAGAGTTTGGCGTTACATAATCGTTGAATTCAACAATGTCCAGTTTGATTCCGGAAGTAGCAAGGTCATCCTTTACGAGCTTCAGCAAGCCTTCATGTGGAACGGGTGTTGCCCCGATTTTAATCGTTACGGATGAATCCTTCTTTTTGCAGGAAGAAATCAATGCAACAGAAGCAATGGCAGCAAATGCAGCTACAAGTACTTTTTTCATATAAAACTCCTTTCGGGTAATTCCTATAAAATTGCTAGTGAATATATAATTTAAATGATTATTTGTCAAGAATAAAGATGTTTAAGTTATTCCGAAACCTGTACGTAGGGTTCGTCTATGACAATATCCTTGTAGATTTCTTCCTGGCCGTAAGAAAGGTGGGGGTGTTTTTTGCCCTTATAGTTCTGGCCAACTTCTATGCGGCGTATTACAAAAAAGTTCCATGCAACGGGAGGAAGCTTTGCAAAAGGATCCTTTACGTTGGCAAAATTATAGGCAGCTTTTACGCAGCGCTCAAAATAGTCGCGCATATCCTTTCCATATAAAAGGTTGGGGCAGCCGTAGGTAATAAGGACAACCTTTCTGCCGGTGTCTGGATTAGCTTCGTCCGTCCTTGTGCGGAAGTTGAATTCCTCTGCGGCAAGATGGGCAATGGCACCTCCCATGCTCCAGCCTACAAAAACTATTTCGTAGTCGGGATATTTTTCAAGCTGCTCAAAGAATTCCTTCATAACCTGCTCGGAGCCTGAATGCCAAACCTTTACAAAGCCGCCGTGTGCCTTGATTTTTTTTGACCCGTGCTCATAAGATTTGGTTACAAATGCAATGTCGTGTATGGCATCTGCAAAGCTGTGGGTGTCTTCAAATATCAGGTAAAGGATTTTTTCGTCTTCATCCGCCGTTATGTAGTAGTTTAGCGATTTTCCTATTTCAAGAAAAAGCTTCCTCGAAATGCGGCACCTGTCAGAATATACAGTCCATGCCCTTAGTTTTTCTCTGCCCTGCCATGCTGAATCCTGCACATTGTTCTGCAAGGACGAAGGCGGTACGGTTGCGCAGGCAGCAAGGACAACTGTAGAAAGTGCAATTAAAAGTACGGCCGCAAAAAGGAATGCTTTCATAAAAACTATTTCTGGCTTTTTCCAAAAAGGCTTTCCCCGCAGTAGCTGCATGTGCCATTGGTTCCGACCCTTATGTGGCTAGTTCCACCGCAGTTGGGGCATTTGACTTCCACAAAGCCAGTGCCAAGGTCGTCACCGTCGAGTGCATTGTCTATCTTAACGCAGGGTTTTCCTCCAAGCTGAAGGTTGCAGTTCTGGAAATATCCCTTTTTGAACAGAATATCTAGCTCCGGGAATATTTCAAAGCTTGGCTTATTCATCTGGGCCGAAAGTTCTTCCGCCGTTACGGTTCCGTCAACATCACTTCCAAAGATTTTTTCGTAGCGCATTGCAGTTGATATTTCGCCATTCTTTTTTTTGCCAATATATATCGGTATTCCACATGCAGCCATCAGTATTATGTAAACCGGCAGAAGCTTCATGGATACTTTTTCCCCGGCTATAGGAAAAAAGCAGCAAAGGACTCCCAATGCAAAAAAGCAAATTCCTATGAAGCCCCACTTTACTAATTTGTCTGCAATTGATTCATATCTGTAAACCTGATCCATATTTAGGTATTTTGCCATCTTATTCCTCCTGGATTTTCCCATACAAAGGGTTGCCGCAGTAGCTGCACTTGCCGTGGCTGTCTGCCCTTATGCGGTTTGTTGCACCGCAGTTCTTGCATGTAACCTCAACAAAACCTGTGCCCAGCACTTCATTTCCAAGGGCGTTGTCTATCTTTACACAGGTATCTCCTTCCTTGCCAAGACTACAGTTCTGAAAGTAGCCCTTTGCAAAGAGGTCTTTAAGTTCGGCAAAGATTTTGGAACTTGGCCGCTTTAGCTGGGTAGAAAGTTCGTCTGCGGTTATAATTCCGTCGGTGTCGCTTCCAAAGATTGTTTCGTAGCGTCTTGCAGATGCTATCTCCCTGAACTTTTTTCTGGATATAAGTATTGGTATGGCAGAAGGAATCAGCAGTATGCAGGACATATACAGGGGATTCGTCTCCTTTTTTTCCAAATAGGGAGCAAGCATGGCCTTTTCTTCTTCTGTAAGTTTCACGTCTGAACTGGAAAGAATATCATTTCCTGTAAATTTCTTGTTTTCATCATTGATTTTGAACAATGAACCCAGTATTCCAATGCCAAAAAAACAAACAAGGACACAGCCCCACTTCATGAATTTTTTTGCGGACTTAACTTCTTTTTCAATCCTGTCAAGGTTCAAGTACCTTATGCTAGCGTCGCCTACAGCCATTTTTTCTCCATAAAAACTGATTTATGTAAAATTATAACACGGCTTTTTTTTGCTGTCCATTTGCATTTTAGTTAGCGTTACCTTCTGGCCTTTATCCTTCCGCTGATGAAGGAACCCAAAGCCTGTATAAGTTCAACCATAAGAATAATTACGATTACGGCAGCAGCAAGAACGCGGGTCTCAAAGCGCTGGTAACCGTAGCTGTTTGCAAGCTGGCCCAAACCACCGCCGCCAACAACACCGGCCATGGCTGAGTAGCCAATCAGGTTTATTACTGTAAGTGTAATTCCGTCCACAAGGGAAGGCAATGCTTCGGGAATCATCACTTTAAAAATTATCTGCCTGTTTGTGGAACCCATGCTTCTTGCAGCCTGAATTACGCCAACATCCACTTCCTTTAGCGATGACTCGATTACGCGGGCAACAAAAGGTGCGGCGGCAATGCTTAGCGGAACAATCGTTGCTTTTGTTCCTATTGTAGTGTGCACGATAAGGCGTGAAAGCGGGAACAAAAGAATAATCAGGATTATGAATGGAAAAGAGCGCACAATGTTTACAATGCGGCTAAGCACCTGGTTTAGTGCAGGCTTTGGAGCTATTCCGTTGAGAGGCTCACTTGTGCACAAAAGAATTCCAAGCGGGAATCCTAAAAGCACGGAAAATATTGTGGAAAACAAAACCATAAGAGCGGTCTGACCTGTTGCAATTCCCACAAGTCCAAATATTTCTTCCCAGCTTAACTTCATTTTTCTTCCTCCGCATCTTCCACAAGAATTCCCCTTTCCTTAAGATAGGCAAGCGCCTTTTCTACATTTTCCTTGGAACCTGTAATGTCGGTAATCATAGTGCCTATTTTTTTACCCGGCAGGTTTTGTATGCCGCCCGCACGTATGTTCAGGTCTACGTCTATTTTTTTGCACAAATCACTTAGCACTGGCCTGTCCGTGTCGCTGCCAACAAAATGCAGAATGTATTTGCCACCGTCCTCTGACCAGCGCAAAATCTGCGGCTGAGCCTGAGTAATGCGGGAGATAAAATCCTTTGTAACGAGGGACTTTGGGCAAGTAAAAACATCGGATACGGTTCCCTGTTCCACAACGCGTCCGTCGTCTACAACTGCAACAAGGCTGCATGCATCGCGGACAACTTCCATCTGGTGGGTAATCATAACCACCGTAAGGTTCATCTTTGCCTGAATCTGGCGGATAAGGTCAAGAATCGACTGTGTTGTCTGGGGGTCAAGGGCACTGGTAGCCTCATCGCAAAAGAGGATGTCCGGTTCCGTGGCAAGGGCACGGGCAATTGCAATGCGCTGCTTCTGACCACCGGAAAGCGTGCTTACCGGAGCATCTGCCCTGTCTGCAAGACCTACAAGGTTAAGCATTTCCTTTACGCGGGTCTCTATTTTGTCTCGCGGGGTATTGCAAATTTCAAGCGGATAGGCAATGTTTTTTGCCGCAGTTCTGGAAGAAAACAAATTGAAATTCTGGAAAATCATTCCGATTCTTCTGCGCTGGGCTATAAGTTCATTTTTGCCCAAGTTGTCCACCTGCTTGTCGCCGTAAAAAATACTTCCCGAATCAGGCTTTTCCAAGAGGCTTATAAGGCGGACCAGAGTAGATTTTCCGGCACCGCTTTTTCCAATTATCCCAAAAATGGTATTGTCTGGAATTTCCAGCGAAATTCCGTTAACCGCATTCACGACGCCGTCTTTTGTGGAATAGGATTTTTTTAAATCATTTAGCTTTATCTGCATAAGACCCCGTACTTCCCTTAATTATAACTTTATGATAATTTTTTTTTAGTGCTTGTACAAGAGCCCATATTTTTACGAGGATTCAAGGATGAAACTAAGTCGCGAAAGTTACAGAAAAATGAACAAAGGCTACAATGCAATTTTTGACGGCCTGCAGGAAATTGAAGACATTAGCCCGGAAATAAGCATGGCCATGAACCAGGCCCTTAACATTCTGGATGCCTGCCTTGACGAAGTAAAAAAATGCATCGTTGACGACGAGCCGCCCAAGCCGGAGGTTAACACGTCTGGATTTTCGGTTATTGGCGGTTAAGAAACTTTTGCAAAAGAAAGCGCGGCAGGCACTGGAGGGGCCCGCCGAAGGCGGGTTGCGATAGCAATGGAGGGGGTTGGGGCCCCCGGAACCCCGCAAGCGCCACAGTATGGGCATGACTGGCAGCGGAGAAATTGGACGCTTGAAAAAGCAAGTGCCGCAAAAAAATTAAAAAATAGATTTTTCCATCGGTTGCGGCAAAGGGGCTTTTTAACTATAATTAAAATATGCCTAATATAGATTTAGAGAACAAAACAATCCTCGTAACAGGGGCGGCTGGATTCATCGGCTCGTTTTTGTGCAAGAAGCTGCTTACCTCATTTAAGAATATAAAAATCATCGGAGTTGACTGCATAAGCGACTATTACGATACTTCGCTAAAAGAAGAGCGGCTTAAAATGCTAAAGGAATTTGGCAGCCAGTTCATTTTTGAAAAGAAGGACATCGCGGACAAGACAGAACTCGAGCGCATTTTTGTCCAGTACAAGCCAGACTTAGTAGTTAACCTTGCGGCCCAAGCAGGTGTACGATATTCGATTGACCACCCGGACAGCTACATTCATTCAAATATTATCGGTTTTTACAATATCCTTGAATCTTGCAGAAATCACCCGGTTGAGCATCTGGTCTTTGCCTCAAGTTCCAGTGTCTACGGCAGCAACAAGAAGGTTCCTTATTCAACGGAAGACAAGGTGGACAATCCTGTTTCGCTCTATGCCGCAACAAAAAAATCCAACGAACTTTTTGCACATGCATATTCAAAGCTATACGGCATTCCTTGCACGGGCCTGCGCTTTTTTACCGTTTACGGACCAATGGGAAGGCCGGACATGGCATATTTCAAGTTTACCAACAAGCTTGTAAAGGGTGAGCCGATTCAGATTTACAACATGGGCGACATGTACCGCGACTTTACCTATGTGGACGACATTGTTACCGGAATCACAAACATAATGCAAAAAACGCCTTGCCTTACGGAGGACGGGGCTGCCTACAAGGTATACAATATTGGCAACAGTAAGCCTTCCAGCCTGATGAAATTCGTGGAGATTCTTGAAAACTGCCTGATGGACGAAGGAATAATTTCTGAACCGGGAAAGAAGGAACTTTTGCCCATGCAGAGCGGTGATGTTTACCAGACCTATGCGGACGTAAGCGACCTTGAAAAAGACTTTGGCTTTAGGCCTTCAACCACGCTTGAAGAGGGACTTGCAGAGTTTGCTAAGTGGTATAAGGGGTATTATAAAAGATGAAATACGTATACGTATTGGTTTCTTCACCAGCAGACTTTTACTATGAACAGTGCCTCATGTCCCTTACATCGCTTCGTTTTTATATGAAGGAAGCGGAAGTTTTTGTTCTTTGTGACCAGGGGACTGCCCAGACATTCAGCGGGAAAAGAGCAGCCATCAAAGAACTTGCAAAAATAATAAGCGTACCGTTTGAAGACACAGTTGGAAACACTGAACGCTCCAGGCTTATTAAAACGGCAATTCCAGACTACGTGCAGGGAGACTTTCTCTACATTGACTGCGACACAATAATCTGCTCTGACCTTAGTGCAATAGAAGAATTCCCTTATGAAATAGCAGGCGTACTTGATGCCCACGTCTATCTTGACGAGCACTTGCACAAACAGACTTTTGTAAAGCGCGACAAAAAGCTGGGCTTTCACGGAACGGCAGCTCTTAACGGTAACATAAACGGAGGCCTTGTGCTTGCAAGAGATACTCCTTATGCAAAGGAATTCTTTAAGGCATGGAACGAAGCATGGAAATATTCCGCCTACAAAAAGAATGACATGCATGATCAGAGTGCCCTAAACGAGGCAAATTACCGCACGCAGATGAAGGCACAGCTGCTTCCCGGTGAATGGAACTGCCAGCCCTGCCACGGAGGACTTGCCTTTTTAAAAGATGCAAAAATCATCCATTATTACTCATCGGAGATGACTGGCAAAAATTACCAGCCCTACTACAAGCTTGCGGACAAAAATCTTCAGCAACGCATAAAGGACGAAGGAAAAATTCCGCAAGACATTCTGGAAATGATAAGGGAACCAAAATTCCAGTTCAACAAAGTGCACATGCTTTCTGACAAAAGAATAATCAGCGTAATGCAGTCCCCCCTTTTGTTTACCATGGCAGACCTAAAAGCACACATACCCTTTTTGTTCAATTTTTTTGAGGCACAGGCATCCCTTATCCGCAGCATAGGAAAAAAAATCAAGGGTAAAAAATGAGCATAAAAAGATATTCCCCGTCATTTCCACTTTTTATTTTCCTTGCAATGGTCATAATGGCTGTTACGGCCATGCTTTCTTTTAGTGCACATATTACCCCGCAAAAATGCGAGGAAAGCGGCACACCAGTTTTATACATAGACACCGAGGGTGGGAAAAAAATAAAGACAAAGGAAAAATATGTCAAGGCAACATATTCCATTAATTATGGCGGGGAAACTGCTTCTGGCAACTGCAAAATCCGGGGCAGGGGTAACACCACATGGAAAACCAGGGAACTTTACAAAAAGCCCTACCTGTTAAAACTGGACAAAGCGGCGTCTCTTTTGGGGCTTCCGGAAGCAGAAAAATGGGTTTTAATGGCGAACACTGCGGACAAAACATCTCTGCGCAATGCATACGCCTATTACTTGGCAAAAAATGTTTGGAAGAGCGGGTTCTGGACACCGGACGCAAAATTCCTGGCTCTGTTTGTAAACGGACGCTACGAAGGGCTTTATGCGCTTACGGAAAAAATCGAAATTCATCAAAACCGGCTTCCGCTTAATACAAAAGAAGGTTCATTTCTTTTTGAAGTGCGCTCTCAAAAAAACAAGGCTTGGAATTTTAAAAGCAAACAAGACGTTGCCTTTAGCATAAGACAGCCAGAAAATTCCAGCAAGGAAAAATTTGAGAGCCAGCAAAATTTTATTCAGCAGGTGGAAGACGCAATTTTTTCTGAGGACTTTACAGACAAAGAAAATGGCTGGCAAAAATATCTTGACCTGCAAAGCTTTGCCGACTGGTATTTGATAAATGAATTTACAAAAAATCACGATGCACGCTTTCAGGCCTCTTGCTACCTTTACTATAACTCAAGCACGGGAAAAATCTACATGGGACCAATCTGGGACTTTGACATTTCATGCGGAAACATAAGCTACGACGGCTGTGAAAATCCAGAGGGCTTTTGGGTAAGAGAGCAAAGCCAATGGTTCAAGCGGCTCTTTGAAGACCCATTTTTTGCTGATTTTGTAAGGGAAAGGTGGAATTCAAAAAAAGAACTCATAAAAAAATCACCAGAATGGATTCACAGCGCAGCGGAAGAAATTGAAGGCCCAATAATGATAAACGACCAGCTCTGGAAAAACATAGGACACCGCCAGTGGCCTCACGCACCCGGTTGGAAAAGGCGCAAGACTTTTGCCGCGGAAGTGAATTATTTTTCGGATTGGGTAGAAAAGCGTTTTGAATGGATGGACAAAGCCATAAACGCAAGCGAGGTTCAAAAGTGAAATTGGCAATAGACTGCCGCATGAGCGGTAAGAGCGGAATAGGAACCTTCTTGGACAGCATAATACCCTTTTTTATTCTGAGCGGAACATCCATTTTGTTTTTAGGCTTGCCAGAAAAAAAGAAAAAGGAACTTGAACAAAAACATCCTTCTGCAAGCAAGAATTTTACATTCTTACCCTGCAACATAAAAAATTTTTCCCTAAAAGAAATGTTGGCCTTTCCTTCCAATCTGCTCAGGGAAATAAATTCCTGCGATGCATATTTTTCTCCATACTGCAACATACCAGGCCGCGTTTTTTCCAGAGGAATAAAAATCCCGGTCTACACCACAATTCATGATGTAATTTTCCTGGACATGCCGGAAATTGCAGGAAAAGCAGGAACTTTTATACGCAAGCAAATCTACAAGCGTGCAATCCGCCTTAGCAAAGGAATTTTCACCGTATCTGAATTCAGCAAGGAGCGCATAATAAAAAAGCTGGGCTGCAAAAAAAAGCTTACGGTAGTCTACAACGGAGTTCCCCTATATAACGAGGAAGAAAATTCAGCAGAAGGAAGTAAAAAAAGCAAGACAATTCTTTTTGTGGGCAACATAAAAAAGCACAAGGGCTTGGCAACGCTAATACCGGCATTCATAAAATTCCGCAACAGCTTATCTCTTGCCGAAGAAGAAAAACCTCAGCTTCTTATTGTTGGCTCAAAGAAAAATTTTAGGACGGCAGACCTTGAGCTTCAGGAATTAATTTCATCCGCGGAAAAAAACAATATTGTCTTTACAGGATTTCTTCCTGACGAAGAATTAAAGCAGCTTCTTGCATCCGCAAAGATTCTTGTTCAGCCTTCACTGTACGAAGGTTTTGGCATTCCCCCATTGCAGGCACTTTATTCTGGGACAAAAGCAATAATTTCCGACATTCCGGTTTTTAAAGAAATTTATGCGGATCTTCCTGTTTGCTTTTTCAAGGCCGGAAACATAGAAGACTTGGCGCAAAAGCTGGCCTCTGTTTATTTTGATGATGCCCCGCTTCCAAATTTCAAAAAAACATATTCGTATAAAAACACGGCAAATAAAATTCTTAATTCAATTTTAGAGGACATCAGAGGATAATCTTATGAAAGTTGCAATTGTACACGATTGGCTTGTAAATTACGGCGGCGCAGAAGATGTTGTCGCAGCGATTCTTGAATTGTACCCGGAAGCAGATATTTTTACCCTTGTTTACGACAAAAAAAAGATGGGCAGCCACTTTTCAAAAAATAAAATCTACACATCGCGGCTCCAGAAAATTCCATTTGCAACACGCATTTATACAAAGCTGCTGAATTTCATGCCCAAGGCTTTTGAAGAATTTGATTTTTCAGACTACGACTTGGTAATCTGTTCCTCTTCATCATGTGCAAAGGGGGTTATAACTCCACCGACAGTTCCTCACATAGCATACGTTCACACTCCAATGCGCTATGCCTGGGATTTGTTTTATGACTACAAAAAACGTAGCGGAAGGCTAACAAGGCATTTCATGAACAAATGGATGCCTGCAATCCGTCAATGGGATTTTATTTCTTCGCAGAGGATTGATTCAATCTGCGCAAATTCAAATTACATCTCACGCAGAATTAAAAAATTCTGGAACAGGGAATCAACCGTAATTTATCCGCCTGTAAACACAGATTTCTATTCATACAATCCCAATGTTAAGCGCGAAGATTTTTACGTTTTCTTTTCAAGGCTCGTTCCCTACAAAAGAGCAGACATTGCCATTCAGGCCTGCATAAAGTCAGGTAAAAAACTCATCGTAATAGGCGGCGGTTCCCAGCTAAAGGAATTAAAAAAACTTGCGGCAAAAAATCCCCTTGTTGAATTTACAGGAAGAATCAGCGACGAAAAAGTAAGGGATTATTTGCAGCGCTGCAAGGCTTTGCTTTTCTGCGCAGAGGAAGACTTTGGCATTATTCCGGTACAGGCACAATCTTGCGGTAGCCCGGTAATTGCTTATGGCAAAGGAGGTGCAAGAGAGACTGTTGCAGAAAACAAGACGGGTCTTTTCTTTGACGAACAGAATGTGGAAAGCCTGGTAAAAGCAATGGAGCATTTTGAGGAACTCAATTCCGCAGGAACTTTTGATTCGGCAGTAATAGCGGGGCATGCGGCAAAATTCGGCAGGGAACGTTTCAAAAAGGAGTTCTCTCAGTTGTGCGAACAGGCATTTTCGCTTTAGCTTGCTTAGGGTGCTGCCACAAGAACTGTCAGCAAAAAAGTACAATTCAAAAGACTTTTTACCTATTGGCAATTCTTATGCAAAGCTTTAAAATAGAGCTGTTCAAAATTTGCAATAAAAAACAAGGAGAAAATATATGACAGCTTTTATGAAACTTCAGAACGGCAGCGACATCCGCGGAATTGCTTCTGAAGGTGTTGAAGGAGAAAATGTAAACCTTACGCCCCAGATTGCAAGGCAGATTGGATATGCTTTTGCCAATTGGCTTGCAAAAAAATCAGCTTGCCAGGCAAAAGACTTAAAGATTGGTGTTGGGCGCGATTCCCGCATTACAGGTCCAGACCTTGCTGCTGCCCTCATGGAAGGAATTATTTTTGCAGGTGCAAGTGTTGTTGACTGCGGAATGGCAACCACACCTTCCATGTTCATGTCCATTGTTTTTAAGGAAACAGCTTTTACCGGTGCCGCAATGATTACGGCAAGCCACCTTCCATTTAACCGCAACGGAATTAAATTCTTTGACAAAGACGGCGGTCTTGAGCACGACGACATAACAGAAATCCTTTCGCAAGCAGAAAAGGCCAATGTGGAAAAGGCTTCGGCAGCCGCATCTGTTGGGTCGGTGGACTTAATAAGCATTTACGCCGAATACCTAAAGAATAAAATTGCATCTGCGCTAAAGAATATAGATGAAAAACAGCCGCTTAAGGGTTTGCATATTGTTGTGGACAGCGGTAACGGTGCCAGCGGATTCTTTGTAGACAAGATTCTTAAACCGCTTGGAGCAGACACAAGTGGCAGCCAGTTCCTGGAGCCGGACGGAATGTTCCCCAACCACATTCCAAATCCGGAAAACAAGCAGGCCATGGAAGCCATCAAAAATGCCGTGCTAAAGAACAAGGCGGATCTTGGCCTTATCTTTGACACAGACGTTGACCGCATGAGCGCAGTCTTGAGCGACGGCAGGGAAATCAACCGCGACTCTATCATAGCAATGATTGCGGCAATCCTTGCACCGGAATACCCGGGTTCTACAATCATTACGGACTCCATCACTTCCGACAGGCTTACCTACTTCCTGGAAGACGTTCTTGGACTAAAGCACCTTTGCTATAAGCGCGGCTACAAAAACGTAATAGACAAGCAGAAGGAACTTAACGCTTCTGGAACGGTTGCCCCGCTTGCAATGGAAACTTCCGGCCACGGTGCGCTAAAGGACAACTACTTCCTGGACGACGGAGCCTTCCTTGCGGTAAAGCTTATCATTGCCCTAGCCCAGGCTTCCGTTAAGGGAAAAAGCTTAAGTTCCCTCATAGAAAAACTTCCGCCTCTCGTAGAAGACGGAGAATTCCGCTTTAAAATCAAAGGTGAAGATTTTAAGGAATACGGCCTAAAGGTTCTTGAAGAATTTAAAAAGCGTGCAAGTGATGCAGGCTACACTCTGCCACATTCCTATGAAGGCGTAAGAATTTCCTTTAACAGCGAAGACATTAAGGGCTGGATGCTCCTTAGGCTTTCTTTGCACGACCCGGTTATGCCGCTTAACATAGAAGGCGCGCGTAAAGGTGACCTTGCAAAGCTTGTGGAAATTGCAAAGAAGCTTACGGACGGATTTGACCGCCTGGAAAGGAAGTTTTAGGGAAGACAGATTCTCTGACGAATTCGATTGATTTCCATGAATTTTAGCGTTGTTTGTTGACACGATTTTTTGTTTATGATATAGTAACTGCATATCATTGGAGCGATGGCAGAGTGGTCGAACGCGGCGGTCTTGAAAACCGTTATACTCTTACGGGTATCGGGGGTTCAAATCCCTCTCGCTCCGGGAAAGGAAGCGCTTCGGTGTTTCCAATTTGGAGACGTGGTAGAGCGGTAATACAACGGTTTGCTAAACCGTCGGTTCCTAACGGGCCGGGCAGGTTCAACCCCTGTCGTCTCCGCTACCGAACAAACAGCCCTACAAACGCTTTTGTTCAACTTTGAGACTGTAGCTCAACTGGATAGAGTGTTGGCCTGCGGAGCCGAAGGTTGGGGATTCGAACTCCCCCAGTCTCACTATTTATTACAGGTTTTTGGATATGCCGGATGCTTGTCATCTGGTGACTGCCGCATTGCATAAGAAGGTGTTGACTTAATTGACTGCGGTGGCTTTATTCAAAAAGTCCTGTATTTTTTTTGTTTTGGAAAGATGTCCGAGTGGTTTAAGGTCCACGCTTGGAAGGCGTGCACAGGCGAAAGTCTGTCGGGGGTTCGAATCCCCCTCTTTCCGCTTTGTCCAGATGCTTTGCACAGTGTCGCTGGAAAACCCCGCCAGATCCGGAAGGAAGCAACGGTATTCAGATGATGGTGGTGCCGAAGTTAATCTGGACTTTTCTTTTACTATTCCCTGTCCATCATATTCTGCAGAAGTTTCAAATCTTTTTTTAGAGTCTGGCTTTCCGGATTGCCGCTCAAGCCTTCATTAAGCACGTCAAGAGCCTCTTCATAACGCTTCTTGTTTGTAAAATCTGCAAATTTGTTGTGGTAAAAGGCATCGTAATTGTGGAAGCAGTTCCTTTTTGCATTTGAAAGAATGCCACTGCTGCCAATGTCCGCCATCCCTTGGTCAGCAATGGTTGCCGCATACAAGAAGTCCCCGTCGGCCTGTGCCGCATTTATCTTATTCAGCCAATGCTGCTCAAGCCTCTGCTTTATTTTTGAAGCGTTCCTTGGCTGCTTTGCAATTTCCAGCGAGCGTATGCCATGCAGGTATTCAATAGCCGCATCATCCCCGCGGGCCTCGTCAAGGTGCCACTGAACTTCGCTCTCAAAAATCAGTTGCTCAATGCGGGCCGATGCCTGCGCACCAATTTTGCCCCTGCGTTGCTCCAGACAGTCCTTTGCCGAAGAAAAGGAACCCTTCCGGCAGATGGAAATTATATAGTTGGAAAGCGTCTTTTCGTAAGTTTTCAAAAGCTCATTCCCGCTGCCCCACTTTGCCAAGACGGTATCAAGCCATTCAATGGCAAGGCCAAACTGCTTTTCGCGCTGCAGGCTCACAACATAATTCGTGCACATCTTTTCAAATTCCAGTCGGTTGTCGTGCTTGGAATTTTTGCAGTTCTTGGTAAAGGCAGCACACGCGGCAAGCATAGGAACCGCCCTTTGCCAGTTTTCGGCCTTGTCGTAATCTGAGGCAAGGTTTGCCCCCACAAGGCTAACAAATACCCTGTCTTCTACCTCATAGCGTCCGCTGTAATTCCTCTTGGGCACAACCGTATAGCGTCCGCCGCCGGATGCATCTACCTGAACATTCCGCCTGATCCCGGGATTGAAGCCGTAGGGATTAGTAGTTTCAACATCTATCTTTGCTTTTCCGCCGCCAGAACCGTCCGTTACATAGAGGGTGCAAAATGCATGGTTGGGGGTTACCTGCCCGCGGACATCAAGCCCACATGCCTTTGCAAGTGCAAGATAAAGCAGGCTGGAAGAAACACAGTTGTAGCTTCCGTTTGCAAACATGACGTTCAGCCTTGTTTGCCTTTCTTTATAGGCAACAATGACCTTTTCATACATCAGGGAAAGAATTTTTTCGGCTCTCTCAACTTGGTTCAAGCTTAAAAAAGAAGGGGAGGTTGCTGACTGCCGTAAGTTGGCATAGCGCAACAGGGCAGCCTGGCCTTCTGCAGAGCTAACAGGGCATTCGGAAAATTCAAGGGCAGCTTTTATAATGTCTTCGTCATCAAAGGAATCTCCGCAATCGTAAAGAAAAAGAGGCTCAACGGAAGGCAAATTTGCAATCGGAGACACTTCCTGTGCGAAGGTAAAAAGAGTGGCGCAAAAAAAGCCAAGGTAAAAAAGAAAAAAAACGCGCGTTCTGCAAAACAAAATATTTCTTGTCATAATAAAATCCTTCACCGTTTAAAATACATCTGAAACGATTTAATTACAAATGGAAGCAAAAAAAATATCCTGCAAACGGCAAAAGGAACTTACGCCGCCGTGTAGCCCCTTTAGTTGCCGCGCAAGCGGCAATGAGCTGCAAAGCGAAGGGTGGTTCTCGCAACGAAGTTTCAAGCGAAGGCGGTGACGAATATGCACGCCAGTCGAGTTAGCAAAAAAATGAATGGCAGAGCCTAAAAAAGTACCGTCCTAAAGTAATTTGCAATTAGTAAATCTGCTGAATAAAGGAATCTAAGTTCTCGTAAGTAAAGCCTTCATCCGCCATAAAAGCAAATGCAAAGTCGCCGCTAACCCAAGTTGCACTCCGGCAAAGCGAATTTTCCCTGCCAAGAACAACATAAAGCCCTTTTAGGTTTTCTCCGGAATAGGAAATATTCTTGGAAGTATAATTTGGAATCATCACCTGGGGAACGAGGTTTCCATAGGCCTTGGTTACGGTAAGAACTTTTCCTTTTGTTTCCGTATTTTTATAGACAGCCTGAACAATGTCTGGCGAAACACGCACAACCTTGGAAAGCTTGTACTGCTCAACAGTTTGCGGAACCTTTAAGTCAGAAGACGGGCGGCCTTTTATATCTACCGTTGCAACATTTTCTTCTTCCTCTTGTATGTCATCTGCTGAATCAGATGTTGTCGACGCGGCTGGTGTCGAATCACTTGACTTTGAATCCTGTGATTGTGTGTCTGAAGGTTTTTTTTCACCTGAATCAGAACTGCTTTTTTTTGTCTCGGAAGCGTCTTCCTGAACCGACAAAGCCTGATCTCCTGGAAGCTGCCCCTCAGGAGTTGTGGCACATCCTTCCGTCATTGTAAGTGTAAACAAAAAAAATACACCGGCAAATACCAATCTTGCAAACTTATTCATTCCTTTATTATATAACCTTTGCACAAAAAGTCAAAGCCCTTTAGTTTTATAAAATATCTTGCAGATAGAATCTTGCAGATTGATGAGAGGCAAGGTGTAGAAGATATGCTTTTTTTGTGTTATCTTTAATAAAAAAATACGGAGTAAAAATTATAAACGATATAGGTGTATAAATGTTGGATAAAAAAAATCAAAGGGTCTTTTCAATCGTTTTTATAATATATCTTGTTTGCTTTGCATTCAGGATTTTTGAATATTTTGTTTTGCGCACAGACAGAACCTGGGTTGGAGAAGCAGTTGTCCATAAGCTGGTTGGAATTCTTGTGCTTTTTATTTTTGCAGGAATCTTGCACTTTACCGCAGCAGAAATTGGTTTTTCAAAAGAAGGAGCTTTTGCCAATTTGGGGAAGGGGCTTGCCTTTGGACTTTGCACCTTTGCCGTAGCCTATACGGTAGAATGCCTTATAATTAATTCTCTTGGAAATTTTGATTCCCTACAGCTTTATGTAAGCACATACGCAATAGACAAAAATCTTGGCTACAATACCAGCCTTTTGTTTTTTGTAATCTGCATTGCGGGTAATATAATAAATGTCCTAATGGAAGAAGGCGTCTTCCGTGGACTATTTAACAAAATCCTTAGTCAAAAGTACAGCTTTATACTTTCTGCGTTGATAGCATCCGCTTTGTTTGGCTTTTGGCACATTGTTGGTCCAGTAAGAAATTTCTTGGACGGAGAAAGCAGCATGGCTGGAACGGTTGCAAACTCGGCAATGCTGGTTTTTACGTCTGCGCTTGTGGGCTTTAAGTTTGCCATGCTTACAAAAATGACAGGCAGCATTTTTATGGGAATGGGAGACCATTTTGTGAACAATACGATTGTTAACATTTTGCATGTTGTGTCAAAAGACGGTGCTGACCAAATGATGGCACTGCGCGTGGCGATTGCACAGTCGCTTTCTTTTATACTGGTCTTGATATGGTTTGCAATAAGGTCTAACCGAAGGAGACCATAAAAAACTCCTCATATATTTTTTTGCAGATAGATCATGTCTACCAGCTGAATTCCACATTCAAAAATTGGATGGTCGTAATTTTCCGTAAAGAAATTTTTTACTACGTGTGAGCGCTTGAATCCGCATTTTTCGTAGAAGGGAATTGTAAGGGGACTGTCGCCTGTTCCAACCTGAAGAACAGAATATTCTCCTTTAAATTTTTCTTCCACAAACTGAATAAGCTTTTTACCGTAGCCTTTTCCGTGGCAGCTTGGGTCTGTAGCGATGTTTTTAATTTCTAGAATGCCATTGCCCTCGTTGGTAACTACTACTTCGCCTTTTACTCCGTTATCTGTAAGGACAAACATTCTTCCATCCTGCAAATATTTGTCAACCATTTCTTCCTGTTCATCTGCCAAAAGAAGAAGGTCAAGGAAGTCTTTTTTGTTTCCGTGTATTTCCTTTATTTCCATTTATTTATACAATAGCACACTTTGTCTTTTATGTCTGCTAAATAAATTTTATCCGCATTTCCGTGTAGCGGGCTTCAACATCTGTAAAACCAACTTTTTTGTAGATTGGGTAGCCATCTTTTGTAGCTTTTAGGTCTATTCTGCCAAGGCCTATTTTTTTGCCGTGTTCAACCAGGTTTTGCATAAGTCTTGTGCAGATGCCCCTTCCGCGGTATTCATGCTCCGTGTATACGCTTAGCACTTCTCCATAAAGTCCGTTCAGCAGAACTGAATTTGCAGGCATTTCTATTATGTGCAGGTATGCCACCGCAACGATTTTTTCTTTGTCGCGTGCGGTAAAAACTATAAGTTCCGTGCCCAGTTTTCTTTTAAAATAGTCGGGCAGCTGTTTTTCCATGCCAGTTTTTTCTTCTTGGCTTACGGAACCAAAATCATCTTTCATGTATGCAATTCTAAGGCGAACTAATTCATCTATGTCTTTGCTTGTTGCCGTGTCAAATGTAAGTTCCATTTTTTCCTCCTGCTGTAAAAAGAATAGCACAGGAAAGCGGCAAATAAAAGCAATATTTTTGTAATGTTTAATAACAATTTTTCATGGGAAGTAAAATATTGTTATTAATTCTTAGACAGCCTAATTCCAGCTTCGGCGAGAAGTTCTGAGTAGTTGTTAAGGTGGCTTCGGTGGTGCCAACTGTTTTTGCTGCTGACAACCGAAAACCTTTTTCCGCCAATGTTATATGAGGAAATCCTATTGGGCATATTCAGTAAATTTAAAAAGACACTGGAATATTTTTTTTCACGGATGATAATCCAGCTTCCCGACCGGTAAAAATAATATGTCGCTGATTTTCCTCCGCAAAGTATTTCAAATATGATGTAAGAACAGTTTGTGTTGTCTTTTGGAGAGAAGACAAATGCGGTTCCCGAATCGTGTTCGTTTAAGTATTGCGAGACATCTACCTTTGACGGATTTTCTTTGCAGTGTGAGCGTATTCTTTTCTGCATAATCAGAATGAAAATATAAAGGGAAATGAAGAAAATAAACAGGCATAAGAAAAATAAGAAAGCTGTACGTACCTGTGGCCATGTAAGTGATTTGCTGCTTTTATTCATTTTGGGAATCCTTGTCTTTGTTTGCTTTTAGCGTAGTCATTTTCCATGCGGCTATAAGGTAGTAGGGTGGGAAAGTGATGAATTGAACAAGTATGCTTTTTACCTTTGTGTTCAGGCGAAAGGTGCGAAGACCCCGTTCTGCAACAAGAAAAGCCCGCTCTTCGTCGGTAAGTTCCGCGTTTATTCCCCACCAAAACGGGTAGATGATTAGAGCAATGCATGGAACAAGAAGGACAAGATAATGGTTTTCTTTCCAAAGGGCAAGCGAAATGATTGTAACAAGCGCAAGGTTTTCTAGAGTGGAAATGATTCTGTGGGCAATTATGACGGCATGGTCTTTGCTATCTTTTGTCTTTCTCCAAAAGATAAAGATTGGAATGTTGAGCAGTAGGATAATCATTACTGTAGTAGCGATTTGTTTGGCCATTTTTCTCTCCTCTGCTATTATAGCTAAAAATACCTCTTGTGCAATCGATATTGAAAAGAAAGCTAAAAAGATAAAATTGCTCTTGTAGACAAGGGAATTCTGAAATATAATAGAAGAACATTTGGCTATAGTGTAAGGAGATTAAAATGAGCAAGTATGCAGGTACACAGACAGAAAAGAATTTGCTGGCAGCGTTTGCGGGTGAATCACAGGCGCGCAACAAGTATATTTATTTTTCTCAGGTGGCACAAAAAGACGGACTTGAAAAAATTGCAAAGATTTTTGAAAAGACTGCCGGTAACGAAGAGCAGCACGCAAAGATGTGGCTGACGGAACTTAGCGGAATTAGCGATACGACTACAAACCTAAAGGCTGCCGCTGACGGAGAAAACTTTGAATGGACCGACATGTACGAAGGTTTTGCAAAGACTGCCGAAGCTGAAGGTTTTAAAGAACTTGCTGCAAAATTCCGTGCAGTTGCAAAAATTGAGAAGCGTCATGAAGAGCGCTACCGTTCGCTCTTAAAGGATGAAGATTCATCTGCTCAGCTTAAGAACAGCACAGTTAAAGTTTGGGAATGCCTTAAGTGTGGCCACATCGTTGTAGGTCCAAACGCTCCTGAATACTGTCCGACTTGCGGTGAATACAACCAGTATTTTGAAGTGCGCGAAGACAACTACGATATGATTATGACTTGGGGCCGCTAAAGAGCCTTAAGGAATGAACCCCAGAGAAAGTTTTCTTTGGGGATGAAAAGCGGCAAGGACGAAAAGCCCCTGCCGCTATTTTTTTTATGCAAGCATAACTTTTTCGCCGTAGACACCGGTTCTTACGGTTTTGTTTATGCGAGTTCCGGATCCGTAGGCAGTCTTTAAGATTAGCCTGTAGCTTCCTGCCGTAACGGTTGTAGGAATGTTGAACAGAATCTTTGTGTTAGTGTTGTCCACTATGTTTTCCATTCCCAGAGCCGTCCATGTGGAAGAGTCCATGTCATAGGTTCCGTCTTCCGAGCAGGAGGCAAGGTAAAGGCCTGTCTCCGTCTCCTCACCGGCGATTTTAAGACGCTTTCCGGTAATTCTGGCGGAATGTCCGATAGAAAGTTCAGAACCTTCTTCTTTTGTGTGGATGTTGTAAAGGCTTGACAATACAGGCTCATTAGTTGTCGTTATGTCTGCACCTGCCGTTACTCCCTTTACGGCTTCCACTGCAAGGTCGCTAGGCGTAAAGGAAAGGGTCATGTCCGGGACATCCGCAATGCCGGGATTCAAGGAATCAATGCTGGAAGAGGGCTTTATGTACAGAATGCCCATTTCAAGCAAATCAACTGCTTTTCCGCTTCTAAGGAGCTCAAGGATTGCGTTCCTAAAAAGCCCTGCGGAATAAAGGAGTGTTTCCCTGTCCAAAACTTTGTTGTGCTCAAGAATTTTTGAGACAATGTTTCCAATAAAAGCCGTGTTCCTTTTTACCTTTGCGTAAGAAACGGGCTTGTCCGAAAGGGTGAGCGTGTGCATAGTCACGTTCACTGTGTCTGAAAGGTTGTTAACTTTATCATTCATAATGATACCACCTTTTTGAGAAATTTTTTTGCGGAGCGCATCCGCCAGTTGACCCCGAACGGTCTTGTGTGGTATCTTCTAACTGACAGAGGGAAGGTACCACACTTTTCTTAAGCCTGTGGACTTACTGCAATAAGCCTACAGGCTGTTCTTTTGCCCTTCCGTTTTCGGCTTGCCGGAAGGGTGACATTCTTCTGTCTTCATTCTATTTATACTCCATGTAAATCTATAAGGTTTCAATACCATGACTGCCTCTCCCTTTCCAAAGCTTCCTCACGTTCAAATTCTTCGATGAGAGAAGAACTGTTGGGAGTAATACAGTCAATAAATGGCTTGAATTTTCTTAGGATAATGTCATCACAAGACATTGCATCATCTGCCCTGTATTTTCTATATGCAGTTAGGTTGTAGGCCTTGTTGAGGTTTTTGATTCTTATCTCTGCCGCTTCCTTGGACACCTTGAAGGTCTGCTGCAAGAATTCCGCATTTATTTGGCAGCCACGCCTTGCCAGTTCCATGATAATCTGCTCTGGCATGAGTAGCTGGGCTGCAAACATGTTTGACTCTGCTTCGTATTTCTTGTAAAGAAGTTCGAGGCAAGGGTCATTTTTCTGCCTGTATAAGGTCACAAGTTCCATGTCGTGCCCCAGCATATAGTGCCCGAATTCATGACCGAGAGTGAACCTTAACCTGACCTGTGGCTTTTCTTCGTTGTAATATATAAGGAAATTTCCGCATCCGTCAGTAAGCAAAGCTCCATCATCAGAGCCTACTATCTGACTTGGGGACAAAGATTTTCCGCTTAATGAAGAGAACGGTCTTTTTTCAATTTCTGTAAACTCGTCCATCACTTTGGACAGAGAAAATGGAAATGTTGTAATCGTATTCGAACAAACAAGGATTTCGTCTGCCTTGCTGCAGGCAGTTTTGAAATCCGGCGAAAAATCTTCTTGCATGTTATATACCTCCAAAAGCATCCTTAAAGGCTGCCTTTAAAATATTCTGTGCTGTTTGTAGATCGGTGGGACTCAATTGCTCCAAACCCCTCTGTATTGAACTTATGGTTTTGTTTTTTGGGTTTTTACCGTCTGTCCTGTCATTGCCCAGAAGGTAATCCGCAGAGACATTAAAAAACTTGCAGACCTTAAAAAGCATTTCCTGTCGGGGAACCGTGCCGTTCGTTTCCCACATGCTAACGCGAGTTTTTTGAATGTCAAGCTTTGAGGCAAGTTCCGTTGACGAAAGCCCCATCTTCTCCCGCTGTGCCTTCACCCTCTCCGCAAAGGTTTTGTTCCCATTCATAATTCTCCTCCAAATGTAAGTCCAATAAAATAAAGGTTGTTCGATTTCGTTGAACTTGATGCTACTTTATCATATCGGAAAAAGAATGTCAAGAGAAAATTGAAATCATCCAATTTTATTGGACAGTGATATGGAGACACTCTGTCTCCGCCGTGGCGAGATACTTTAAGACATCATGCGGAGAGTATGTGCAACACGGTGAGGAGAGTCGGTAATCCTTGCGGTAAAATGCCGGCTGCTCCCCAGTCTGTAATAATTTTTAGCAGATGTACTTCTGGTGGGAATGATGGACGTTCTCCTGCCGCACATTCGCATAGCGCAAAGTAGTGTCTATTTTTGCATGGCCAAGCAGCACCTGAACCTGCTCAAGGGGCATCCCCTTGTCTATTGCCCTCGTCGCCATGGTTCGCCGGAAACGGTGCGGATGGACGTTCTCTATGTTGTTTTTTGCCCCCAGATCCCTCATGATTTTCTCTATTGAATTTATTGTGAGCCTTGAATATGTGCCGTTCTTGCTCTTTTTGTGTGCGGAGACAAAAAGTGCGTTGTTCTTGTCTTTCCTTGTTTCCAGATAGTTTTCAAGTTCTATCTTTGTCCTTACGTCAAAATAAATTTCCCTCTGCTTAGCCCCCTTGCCAAGGACAATGCATGTTCTTGTGTTAAGGTTTACGGATGAACGGTTAAGCTGCACAAGCTCGCTAACGCGGATGCCGGATGAAAGCAAAAAATCCACGATGGCAAGATTCCGTTTGCTGTCCATGACGGCTTTCCTGATGAGTTCAATCTGGTCATCAGAGAGGGCAGGCTTTATTTCAATAGGCGTTTTTATACGGTGAATCCTCTTCATTGGGCTTTTTGAGATATAATCTTCTTCTTCAAGCCATTTATAGAAGCTGGACAAAATTCTCCTGACGGTGTCTAGTGTGACGTTTGAACAGTTGTTGATTTTTTGGTAACTTATAAGATAATCGCGTATATCGTTGGTCTCTATGGAGCATAAATCCTTTCTTACGTTTTTTGCAAAAAAATCTAAGGTGGAGAAATAATATTCTTCCGTCCGCTTGGAACATCCCTCTATCCGCTTTGCTATGATAAATTTCTTTACAAGGTTCTTTCTTTCCTTTTTGGGGACGTTACACGATGCTGGTGCGTAAAGAACTTCCGATAATACTTCTCCCAGTTTTGCCAGCTGTGTTGGTGTAAGGTCGTTCTTCATCTTTGTTTTGATTTTGTTGATTGCTTCTGTGTACATATTATATCTCCTTGAATAAATCTGAATTTATATCGGCAAATATAATAGGCTACAGTATTTTTAGGCATACAAATCCCTATTTGACGGAGAAAAGGGGCGTGTTTTTGGCAGCTGCAAAAGCACTATATGTGTGGTATTATTTTGTAAAATAATACTAATAATACGAAGATCTTATATATTCGCTCCATAAAGATTCGCCGTCATCTCCAACAGTACTTATTGTTTTATGTAATTTAAATTTTTGTGTATCATTAGTAGTCAAATCTTTCACTAATAATTTATTATCATGTACAGAAAACTGATAATAATTATTTATAGATTTTTTTCCTGATTTTTTTAAAACAATAATTGATTTGATTTCAGAAATTTTTATATCAATCATTGCCAGATCTTTTTTTTCTAATTCAACATTACCAACAACAGTCCATTCTATATATAATTCTAATATTGTTGTCTTATTTACAACAAGATAACCTTTTGTATAGAAAGTATTGATTTTCTCTTTATTGGATTTTTTTTCTGAATTCTCAATTACATTTTCAGGGACCCATATAGTACCATCAATATTATTCATTTTTAAGTCCTTGTCAGTGAATAAATAGTATTCACTTTTTTTAGAATTCAAAAAAAACTCCAGCCAATTTTCTTGTGCATAGGCAGAAAAAAAAGCATAACAAATAAGAATGAATAAAATATTTTTTTTATTTAATGTTTTCAAGTAACAAATCAAGTTTCTTTTCAAGTTGTTCATTTGCGTAATCCTCAGAAATTTTAATTTTTTCAGCGTGACTTAATTCTTTATCATTTCCTAAGCTTTGATATTTTTCTTGAGCACTTATTCGAGCTTCTTCAATTAAAGAATTAGTATTTTTAATTAACTTTTCGTCTTTTGATCTCACTAATAGTATTTTGGTATAAATACGCTTTTCATCATTAATATATTTCTCTTGTTCGTCCGGAGATATTTGCATTTTCAGATTATTGACAAAATACTCTTTTGAACCGTTTTCTATATTATTTTGGTAATCTTGCATATCCATATTAACTGCTTTTATTTTTGGATTGTAACTTGTTGGACAACCAGAGGATATCCATTGCATAATTTCTTTTTTTTCTGTTTTACCAAATTCTATATTTGCATTAACTATGGCTGTTATTCTCCCATCCGGGTCTATATAGCGTACCGGGTTGTTGCCCGCGTAGTGGTACAAATCGGCATTTGTTGGATGTAAATACACTTTTCTGCGGAGGCCGGTGCGTATTGGGAAGTAAAATCCTTTGGGAGGTCTTTTTTTGTGAGACAAGTTTGTTGTCATTATGGTTAACCTATAAGAATCATGGAAACAGGACACAAAAAGCTTCCAAACGGAATTTTGTTCAGCGTTTTCCGAGATGCTTCAGGATTTTTCCTGTAATGAAGAAAAAGACCGTAGCCAATAGCAAGCACGCATGCGGCAAGTATGCAGCAAGATGCCTTTGAGAATCCCAAGACAAGAGCCGTTGCCGCACAAAGCTTTACGTCCCCGCCGCCGATGCCTCCGCAACACCGGTACACTGCATAGGTAAGAAAAAACATGGCGAGGGCTGAAAATATGCGTATGAAAAAATCATAAACGCAGGAAGGTTGTGTAGTTATAAATCCTAAAGCAGCAAATAAAACAACGTGAGCATTGCAAATTCTTAGATTTTTAAAATCTAAAAATGCAATAATGAATGCAACCAAATAAAAAAATAATTGAAAAACTCTCATAACCGATTTCCACTTTTAAAATTAAAAAAAGGTTAACAGTTTTTTTTGTATGTGTCAATGCAATTATCTTTGCGTCAAAATCAGATTTGTGAAAAAAGTTCTAAAAAAATCTAAAAAAAATTACAAATTCCGTTGACACCGATTTTAAAATCTGGTACAAGGTAGAGCATATTCTAAAAAGTGGTTTTGTATGAAAGTTTATCAGCTATCCCGTTCGCAGGGGGTGTGTCGGAGCATCCCCCGCCGTTCCATGGGTTTTGGAATTTATAGGGGCATTGTTTTTTATTTAAGGGCGCTAATAGTTTTTCTCGCCTTTTCATTTTTCCTTGCGGGTAATCTCTTTTCACAGGAGAAAACAGGCATAAGCCT